>APMI01002543.1_pt1 | contig 141933 bp, 130 predicted proteins | sample 667938 | NCBI WGS metagenome assembly APMI01 (sample SAMN01084076, study PRJNA167559) | wastewater metagenome | biome: Wastewater | place: Denmark: Ejby Moelle, Odense | collected 2011-11-28
GGGTTTCTCTTCTGAGATAAAATATGCACTTGCTGGTTGGTTCATTGTTCTACCCTTAATATTTTATTTAAACGAGTTTTTTTCCTGCATCGGTGATAACGCTGCCGATATCGCCCAAATCATCCGGCATAAGCATATCATTATGTGCCTTGCCCGATGGAATCATTGGGAAACAGTTTTCAATTTTTGAAACGCGGCAATCCACAATAACTGGGCCGTCATAATCAATCATTTCCTTGATTTTGGCATCAAGCTCAGATGGCTTATCAATGCGCAAGCCCAAGCAGCCAAAAGCTTCCGCCATTTTAACAAAATCTGGCAATGAATGCGAATATGAATGCGAATAACGCTCACCATGCAATAATTGTTGCCATTGGCGAACCATACCCATCCATTCATTATTCATGATAAAGATTTTAACCGGTAAATTATATTGAATGGCGCATGAAATTTCCTGCATTGTCATCTGTACGGACGCATCACCTGCAATATCAATAACCAATGCATCAGGGTGCGCCTTTTGCACGCCCACCGCAGCAGGCAAACCATAACCCATTGTTCCAAGGCCGCCCGATGTCATCCAACGGTTTGGCTCTTCGAAATGGTAATGTTGGGCCGCCCACATCTGGTGCAAGCCAACCTCGGTAGTGATGTAAGTTTCGCGGTCTTTGGTTAGTTCGTACAAACGCTCAATGGCGAATTGCGGGATAATAATATCATCCGAGTTTTTGTAACCAAATGAATTACGCGCGCGCCAACCATTGATTTCATTCCACCATGGCTCAAGGTTTGGACGTTTACCTTTATGGTTTTTCCATTCCTCTACTAATGCTTTGGTGGCGATACCCGCATCGGCAACGATACCAATATCAACCTGAACATTTTTGTTGATTGACGATGGCTCAATATCAATGTGGATTTTCTTTGAATTAGGGCTAAAGGCGTCAAGGCGACCTGTAACACGGTCATCAAAACGCGCACCGATACAAAGCATAACATCACAATCATGCATAGTAAGGTTTGCCTCATAAGAGCCGTGCATCCCAAGCATTCCAAGCCAATTTTTGCCACTTGCCGGATATGCGCCCAAGCCCATCAAGGTTGATGTGATTGGGAAATTGGTAATTTTTACAAATTCACGCAATGCTTCTGATGCTTCTTTACCGGCATTGATAATACCACCACCGGTATAAATTACCGGCTTTTTTGCCTTGGCAAGTAAATCAATCGCCATTTTAATGGCAGGCATATAAGGTTCGGTAATTGGATCATATTCAAAGTCTTTGTAGGAATTTTTGCCTTTGAAAATTGTTTTCCCGAATTGAACATCTTTTGGAATATCAATAACCACCGGACCAGGACGACCAGTTGTGGCAATATGATATGCCTCGTGAATAATCCCTTCAAGGTCATCAACCGATTTAACAAGATAATTATGTTTTGCCGCCGAACGGGTAAGACCTGTCGTGTCCGCCTCTTGGAAAGCATCCGTACCGATTAGATGCGTTGGAACCTGACCGCACAAAACCACCATTGGAATTGAATCCAAAAGCGCATCCACAATGCCCGTAATCGCATTGGTAACACCAGGGCCAGAAGTAACAAGAACCGTGCCGCACTTTCCAGTCGAGCGGGCATAACCTTCCGCCATATGGCTCGCACCCTGTTCATGGCGCACAAGGACGTGGGTAATATAGTCTTGCTGATAGAGCGCATCATAAATCGGCAGCACTGCGCCGCCCGGATAACCAAAAATCGTGTCCACGCCCTGCTCACGCAATGCGTTTACAATAATTTCTGCACCTGAAATTTCTGTGCCAATCAATTTATCATTCGCCGATTTGTTCTTTGAACTAGACATAATTACCCCTGCCTGTTGCGTACATAATTAAAACTTTGTTGAAAAACATTGCCCTGAAACGAAAAATGGGGCTTTAAAAGCCCCAAATTTTCGCATACCCCTGAAAAATAATTCTCAGAAGCACACGTTCACGATCACGACAAGATTTGCATAAGTTTTCATATCTCAAGCAATATATTTGCGCGCCCTGCATGTCAAGTAGTTTATTGAGGCAAAATTCACCTCGAAAACAGTTTTTTTGTCGCATGGGTGCAAACTTTCGTCTCATTTGTGCAATTTTTGGAAAACTTGTTTTGCAATTTGGGGCAAGCTTGATTATAGAGACCCACAGTTCCCAACCGCAATGAATGGAGATTAATGTGGAACCTTCTAATGCTTTAAAAAGAATCAAACCTTCACCAACTATTGCCGTGTCTGCAAAAGCGCGTGCTTTAAAGGCAGAAGGTCGTGACGTTATTGGTCTTGGCGCCGGCGAACCCGATTTTGATACGCCACAAAATATCAAAGACGCCGCAATAAAGGCAATTAATGAAGGTAAAACCAAATATACGGATCCAGATGGCATTCCTGAGTTAAAGGCGGCTGTTTGCGCAAAATTCAAACGCGAAAATGGTCTTGATTATATCCCTTCACAAATTCACGTTTCAACAGGCGGCAAACCTGTTTTATATAATGCCTTGGCCGCAAGCATTAATGAGGGTGATGAAGTTATTATTCCTGCACCTTATTGGGTTTCTTATCCTGATATGGTTTTATTATGTAATGGCACACCAGTTTGCGTTTCAACCAAAGAAGAAAATGGCTATCGCCTAACCGCAAGTGAATTAGAGGCTGCAATTACCCCTAAAACAAAATGGGTCATCATCAATAGCCCTTCTAACCCAACCGGTGCGGCATATTCAAAAGACGATTTGCGCGCTTTGGCAGATGTGCTTTTAAATCATCCGCAGGTAATGATTATGACCGACGATATGTATGAGCATTTGATGTATGATGGCTTTGAATTCTTTACTATCGCACAGGTTGAACCAAAACTTTATGACCGCACCCTTACCTGCAATGGTGTTTCCAAAGCCTATGCCATGACTGGCTGGCGCATTGGTTATGCGGGTGGCCCACAGTGGTTAATCAAAGCAATGGGAAATATGGCATCACAAACAACTTCTAACCCTTGCTCAATTTCGCAATGGGCAGCAGTTGAGGCATTAAATGGTCCGCAAGATTTCCTTGAAGAACGTAAAGCAGTCTTCAAAGCGCGTCGCGATTTGGTGGTTTCAATGTTGAACCAAGCAACCGGTCTTAATTGCCCAACACCAGAAGGCGCATTCTATGTTTACCCTTCTTGTGCTGCATTAATGGGCAAAAAAACCCAAAGCGGTAAAGTTCTGGAAAATGACGAAGATTTCGTAACGGCACTTCTTGAACAAGAAGGCGTTGCGGTTGTTCATGGTTCTGCATTCGGCCTTGGCCCTGCATTCCGTATTTCTTATGCAACCGATACTGAATCACTAACCAAGGCATGTGAGCGAATTCAACGTTTCTGTGCATCATTGACGTAAGAAAATTCTAGGTAAGTTTATTAAAAGGCCTTGGAATTTTCCAAGGCCTTTTTTGTTGTAGGTAAATATGGTTTTCGATTTTTCACATCTTTTCGGATATTCAATCGTGGCATTTGCCATGGCTTCAAGCCCTGGCCCAAACATGATGTATTTAATCTCGCGCTCAATCTCCCAAGGGGCAAAAGCGGGTTTTATCTCGATGATTGGGGTGCAAACCGCGTCAATAATTTTCATTTTCATGTCGGCTGTTGGGGTTTCGACATTAATAATGAATATTCCCTTTGCTTTTGATTTAATAAAATATGCGGGTGCGATTTATATTTTATATCTGGCATGGCAGGCAGTTCACCCCAATGCAAAGTCAATTTTTGAAGTTAAAGAGCTTCAGACCGATAGCCCCAAAACCCTTTATTTAATGGGCTTTTTTACCAATATATTAAACCCCAAAGCAATGGTTTTGTTTGTTTCAATATTACCACAATTTATAAACGCCAAAATCGGGCATTTATATTTTCAATTTTTCTGCCTTGGTTTAATTCAAATTTTCGCAAGCCTTTGTATGAATGGCATTGTGATTTTTAGCGCGGGTTCATTGGCACGCTTTTTCAAAGATAATCCCAAATGGATAAAAATACAAAAATGGGTTTTGGGTGCAATCTTGGCATTTGTTGCATTTAAAATTTTGACCGAACACGCAGGATAAAGGCAAAGAAATAGAGCTACAATAAATTGTGCGACAATATTTCGTTTAAAGCCCCTATTTTCCCACTCGCCAAAATTAATTTCTGTGTTAGTCTCTGCGAAATAATAACCTTTTAAAATGGGTGGGAATTATGAAAAAGATTTTTATTGCGGGTTTTATTGCCATTATTGCTGGCGTATCCTTTGCCAATGCACAGATAGCACCACAAATTAATGCGCCGCGCGTTAATAATAACAATGCGGTAAAATCCAACATGGTGGTTGCACCAACCGACTATGAGGCTGAATACCGCAAACTAAAAGCGCGTTATGATGCCCTTACCCAAGAAAATGCCAATTTAAAAAATCAAATTACCCAATATACAAGCCTTGGTGGATCATTGGTTCATGCCTATTGCACTGATAACATAAGCCACACAACAGCAGGTGCACAGCAAGATTGCACGGACGCCGGCTATTCATGCCAACCAATTACCGGCCTTTGCAATACAAGATGCAACACACAAGATGATTGCGCGCCAAGCCATTTATGCGATGATGAAAAACACGTTTGTGTTTTAAACCATTAGCTAATTTCAAGGGAAATAATCACCACATTCCGGCAAAGTTTTTTGCGGGATATAGGTGTTTTGTTTCCCATCAAAATGAAATGTGGTTTTAACCGTGCAATCAGGGTCATTTTGCCAGACAAGTTCCTTTTTGCGTAGCTTCTTCCCGCTATTATCGGCATCAAGGCTTGCGCCAACCGGAAAATTTGCGGCAGTTGAAGAATATTCAAAAACCGGCAAACCGTTTACGAATTTTTGAGTTGGCTTAAAAGTGGCATCAAACCTGTATTCATCATGACAGGCGAAATTTCGTGCATTATATTCCTCTTCGGAAAAACATGCGCGTATCATTTTATAGCCATAAGTTGGCAAATCAAGAACACTTTTTGCCCCCTCGCCCGCTTTGAAATGTTCTGAATAATAAAGGTTTAGGACATCACCACTTGCACCACCGCCTGAATACATATCTGATGAATGGGTAAGAGTGCCAAAAAGTGCTGATTTGATAAATTTAGTCTTGGCATCCATCACAAGATAAAGCTTGGGATAGATGTGAATTTCGGTCCCGCCAAAACCCGCCTCTTCACTATCACCAACGGGGATTTCGATTTTTTCATTCTCTAATCCCGATTTGATGATATTTATATAAAGCGTGTTTTTACCGTCCTGATTAACCATCTCAAGGCAGAATTGCCCCTGACGGCTACACATTTTTTCATTTTCTGCCGCTTTGTCTTTGGCAAGAATAATGGTTTCAACAATCAGATTATCTGGAGGTAATGCGGGCATATTATTTCAACGGCAATCTATTTTAGGGGTTCTAGTAATTTATCAAGCGCACCAGGTGCACCAGTTTTTTCAAAATGCGGGTATTTCATGCCCTCATGATAATCAATCTTTATGACGCTGTATGTATCGCCTGATTTGATGATTAATTCCAATGGGTTTTTGCTGTCTTTTGCCCCATTAATTTGCTCAATAGCGGCATCTTTCGACCATGGTTTCCCATTAATTGCAATAATTTTATCGGCATTAGTAAGCCCCTGTTTAAAGGCTAGTCCATCCCACATGACATTTACAATTTTACCGTCATTGGCAACAGCCATCCCAAGAGTGTAATTTAAATTAAGTGTCTTGGCGCTATTTTCGCCCTGTTTAATATAAAGATTTGGCTTGTCATTATAAACAAGTTTATAGCCACTTGCGGCAAAGCCTGCCAATGGCGCACCATCAGCATGACCGTAAAGACGCTCATTCAATAATTTGCCCCAATCATAAGGGGTAATATCATTAAGGGTTTTTACAACGTCTTCGAATTTATAGGTAACTTCGCCATAATCGCCATTTTTCAAACCAAAAAAGGCCTTGGCAAAATCATCAATGCCTTTTTTTCCCTTTGAAAGCTCACGGATTTTGGCATCAACTTCTACCCAAACCAAAAGCCCCTCATCATAATAATCTTCTGAACGTTGGTACGATACCCAACCTTTTGGCGCACGTGGCGTAATGATAGGGTCATTGGTGGTGTCAATAAGATCGCGCCATTCGCGTGCCTTGCGATTATCAAGATATGCGGCAATTGCGGCATAGCTTTCAAGAGTTTCTTCTTTGCTATAAAGCCCAGAACGCGCACCCAAAACATAGCCCCAGAATTGGGTCTGCCCCTCATAAACCCACAAAAGTGAATCCTGCATTGGTGTGCGATAATCCGGTGTCCATAAATCGGCACCACGGCGGAACTTTCCATCCCATGAATGCGTATATTCATGCGGCAGAAGGTTTCTGTCATCAAGGGTTGAATCCCAATCGGTGAAATAACCGGTTCCGACACCATCCTCGGATGAACGGTGATGTTCAAGGCCAATGCCACCCAATTTATCAGAAAGACTTAGGAGGAAATCATAATGATCATAATGCTCTGCGCCAAAGGTTTTTACCGCCTGCTCAACCAATTTTTTATGTGGGACGATTTGTTCTGGTTTCGCCTCAAGATATTTTGGTTCATCGGCAAAAATATTTAGCGTTACCTTTGGACTTAGATCAATTTTTTTGAAATAGCGCCCTGCAAGCATTGGTGAATCCACAAATGTATCATAGGATACAGTTTCGTAAGTTATTGTATCGCCATTGGTTGATGTTGGCCTAAGCGCGGTTGCCGCCTTCCAATCCTTTGGTAATTTAACCGTCCAAGAAATTGGGATATTGCGCACATAATAACCAGCAGGATATAGCGATATACTGTTGGTCTGAAGGCTCATCATCTCTGGGGTTACTTCCATCCGCCCCTGATTTTCTTGGGTTGGTGAAAGATATTGGTATTCAAGTTTTAGTTCTTTTACACCTTCTGGCACATCAATATGAAATGCAAAAACATCAATTGTGTCACGCACCCATTCAATTTTTTTGCCATCACCATAAATTTTAAGACCAGCAAGTTTTTCAATTGCCCCACTTGCAGAATGATTTCCCGGAAGCCATTTGGGATATAATAACACCTGATGCCCTGATTTTTGCACAGGTATGGTTTGATCAATATTGATAATGCCTTGCTTGGTATTGGTGGCATCGACATATAATTTCATAGTTCCATTAAACGGAACATCCATTGCCGCCGGTATGGTTTCCACAATAGGAAGCGCAGTTGGGGCCGAATTTTGCGCAAAAGCAGAAAATGGAATTAATGATACGAATGCAAGCAATAGTATTTTCTTTTTCATTGTAATTTCCAAAATTTTTTAAAAGGCAATTTATTTTAAAGGTTCAAGCAATTTATCAAGCGCACCCGGCCCACCAGTTTTTTCAAAATGCGGGTATTTAATGCCACCGTGATAGTCGATATTTATAACCTTGTATAAACCCGACGCCAAAACGATTAATTGCAATGGTTCTTTAGCGTCCTTGGCGGCCTTTATTTCATCAATTGCCGCCTCTTTTGACCATGCCTTTCCATTTATTGAAATGATTTTGTCGCCAATTGCCAAAGTGTTTTTAAAGGCAAGACCGCCCCAAATTACAGAATTTACCGCGCCATCATTCGCAACCGACATACCAAGAGAGTAATTTAGGTTTAAGAATTTTCCACGACCTTCAACATCTTTGATATATTCATTTGGCTTGTCATTAAACACTAATTTATAACCGCTTGCGGCAAAGCCTGCTAATGGCGCACCATCGGCATGTTCAAACAAGCGGTCATTCAATAATTTGCCCCAATCATATGGAATAACAGTATTAAGAGTGCTTACGACATCTTCAAATTTATATGTATCCTCACCATAGTCACCATTTTTAATACCAAAAAAGGCCTTGGCAAAATCATCAATGCCTTTTTTACCTTTGGTAAGTTCACGGATTTTGCCATCAACCTCAATCCATACCAACATCCCTTCGTTATAATAATCTTCGGAACGTTGATAAGATGTCCAACCCTTTGGCGCACGTGGTGTGATTATCGGGTCATTGGTGGTGTCAATAAGGTCACGCCATTCGCGCCCTGCCCGCCCGTCAAGATCGGCGGCAATTGATGCATAGGCATCAATTGTTTGCTCTTTGGTAAATAGGCCCGAACGCGCACCCAAAACATAGCCCCAGAATTGGGTTTGCCCCTCATAAACCCACATTAATGAGTTTTGCATTGGGGTGCGGTAATCCGGTGTCCATAAATCGGCACCACGGCGGAACTTACCATCCCATGAATGCGTATATTCATGCGGAAGAAGATTGCGCGATGAAAGACTGGTTGCCCATTCGGTGAAATAACCACTTTCAACCCCATTTTCAGAAGAACGGTGATGTTCAAGGCCAATTCCGCCTAATTTATCGGAAAGGCTAAATAAGAAATCATAATGGTCGTAATGTTCTGCACCAAAGGTCTTTACCGCCTGTTCAACCAGTTTTTTGTGAAGTTCCATCTGCTCTGGTTTATATTCAAGATATTTTGGTGCATCGGCAAAAATATTAAGCGTTACTTTTGGGCTTAACTCCACCTTTTTGGAGTAACGACCAGCAAGAATTGGTGAATCTACAAACACGTCATATGGCACGGTTTCATAAGTGATTGTGTCACCATTGGTTGATGTTGGCCTAAGCGCCGTTGCCGCCTTCCAATCTTTTGGCAATTTAACCGTCCAAGAAATTGGGATATTGCGCACATAATAACCCGCAGGATAAAGCGAAACACTATTTCCCTGAAGGCTCATCATATCGGGGGTTACTTCCATCCGTCCTTGATTGGGTGCAGTTGGCGACAAATATTGGAATTCAAGTTTCAATTCATTCACGCCATCCGGCACATTGATATGAAAGGCATAAACATCAACCGTGTCGCGCACCCATTCAATTTTTTTGCCATTGCCATAAATCTTTAGGCCGGCAAGTTTTTCCACCGCACCACGCGGCGCGTGTTTACCCGGTAGCCATTTTGGAAAAAGCAAAACTTGTTCACCAGATTTTTGAACTGGAATCGTCTGTTCAACATTGAAAATCCCTTGGTCAATATTGGTAACATCAACGTTTAACTTCATCGTGCCTTTAAATATAACATCCTGTGCATCTGGAATGGTATTGATAATTGGCGTTGCCATTGGCGCAGAATTTTGCGCCATTGCAGTAAATGGAATTAATGATGCAACAGATAGAATTAAAAGGCTTTTTTTCATGATTTTCCCAATTTAAGCAAAAGAATTTTCCAAATTAAATAAATCAGGAGAATTGTCCATATTTGAAATTGATTTATCGCACAAAAATTATTTCAATTATTTGTATATGATTATTTCTTTGCTACAGTAATGACAACAGGCATTGCCCATGTTGCTTCTTTTCTAGGCCATGTCAAAAGCCTTACATCATTGCCATCAACCTGTGCTTCCCATTTTGCGTAGTTTTTCTCGTGAACATTCCCGATTCTAAGACTGTTGCAAGCAATTGGACCGCCATCAAGATTAAGCGCAATCTTTAAACCTAAATTCGAGGTTTTCAAAAATTCTGCAAGGCTTGATAACGAGAAGAATGCGTCTTTAGTGTTGCCTATTACAACATATCCCTCATTATCAATGGCGACAAAGGTTCGGTTTGCTAACCATTTGCTTTTTACATTTACATGAGTTTGACCATCTTCACCAATCAATAAAGGGTATGAAACCATGGCATTACTTGCGCCAGTAAGCTCTTGTTTCCAATCCTTATTCCGTAAATCAATAATTTCTGCTTTGCCATTCTTTACAACAAAAGCGCCAGCCTTTGCATTGTATTCTTTTGGCCCTAGATATTGATTTCTGCTTATAAACGGGGTGTCAGGTTTACCTTTAACATCATAATAGCTGCCGTTGGTTATAAATATTTTTTCCGGCAGTTTCTTCTCCCATTCATCAATTCCTGTCTTGCCCTCATATTCATTAAAGACTTCAAAACCATATAATTTGGGGTCGATACGATTAAGAAAAATAGTATCAATTTCTTTGCCATTTACCAAAACCGGCATTTTTGCGCGTTGATATCCTTCCGCCAAATTCACCCACTCATACTTTCCTGGAACAGCATTCGGGGTGTTGGGCTTTAAGGCTTCGCGCATTGCCTCTGATAATCTTTTGTCATCGGTTTTCATTGGAATAAAAATCGTTCCACCACGACGAAGTATTAGGTTGTAACCATATGCTCCGCTATGATTCCAAAGCCAAATTGCAGGCGCAACAATGATTAAAACAACCACTAAAACAATGCTATATAAAATTAATTTATTCGATTTTCGCTTCATTACATTCTCTTTATGTTTTAATTTTTCAAGTGATTAAATAAAAAGCGGGCAAAATTAAGGCTTGGCGTTGGCTATGAAATCATTGTCAATTTGTCGCCTTGAATTATTAAGCATTGGGTTATAAAGGACGCACATGACTATTAAAAACCTATTCACCACCAAATTTTATCGTGCCCCAATTGGCGGCAAAGATGTTGAAGAATTACGCGATGACCTGCGCGATTGTTGCTATCTGCTTTCAGAAGAAGATGAGGCCGGCATAAAATGGTGTGAAGAGAATAATTATCGCGGTTATACTTCATATTCGTCATTAAACGACCTTGATATTCGTTTCACACCGTTTGGTGAGCTTAAAAAGCGTATGGATAAACATGTCGCAAAGTTTGCCAAAGAATGCCATTTTGACCTTGCAGGGCGCAAACTTATCCTTGATGCATATTGGGTGAATATTTTGCCGCCTTTATCATTCCATTCAAGCCATATTCACCCGCATTCGGTGATTTCCGGCACTTTTTATCTGGATTTACCCGAAGGTGCATCGGCATTAAAACTTGAAGATCCACGCCTTAACATGATGATGGCGGCCCCAACCCGCACAAAAGATGCACCCGAAGAATTGCAGCCGCATGTTTTTGTTTTACCTGATGAAGGTGACATCATGCTTTGGGAAAGTTGGCTTCGTCACGAAGTTGTACAAAATCTGGCCGAAGTTGAACGGATTACGATTTCTTTTAACTATCGCTGGGGGTAACTGCTTCCCTTGAGGGAAGCTTTCTCCCAAAGGAGACTGAAGGGTGTGTCGACGTTTCATAACACATAAAAGTAAGTAATTATACCGCAGCCTTTGCCACCCTTCCGACAAAATGCTTTGCATTTTGCCACCTTCCCTCAAGGGAAGGAGCTAAAGACTTGCCGTCTTTTCTTTAAACTGGCAAAGCCCGATGATGCTGCACATATTGCATTTTGGTTTGCGGGCAACACAAACATAGCGACCATGAAGAATTAGCCAGTGGTGCGCACCCAATTTATATTCATTGGGAACAATTTTTTCCAAACCTGCCTCAACTTCATCAGGGGTTTTGCCGGCCGCAAGGCCCGTGCGGTTTGAAACACGAAAAATATGGGTATCAACGGCAATTGTTGGCTGGTGGAATGCCTCATTCAAAACCACATTGGCGGTTTTACGCCCCACACCTGGCAAGGTTACCAATTCATCACGGGTTTGCGGTACTTCGCCACCAAACTTATCAACCAAAATCTTGCACATTGCGATGCAGTTTTTTGCTTTTTGCCGCCAAAGACCAATAGTTTTTAAATATTCCCCCAAGCCGTCTTCACCTAGCGCAAGCATTTTTTGCGGCGTATCATATTTTTCAAATAATGGTTTGGTTGCCTTGTTCACACCAACATCGGTCGATTGTGCCGAAAATGCCACCGCACAAATAAGGGTGAATGGGTTGGTATAGACAAGTTCAGTTTTTGGATCTGGTCTATCGTGGGATAGTTGTTCAAAAATTTGCGTGATTTGTGCTTTTGTTAATTTGGCCATTTGTATGCCATACAACAAAATAAAAAAGTCGCCAAGCTACCACGGATGGTAATCTTGACGACTTCATTTAAGCAATAGGATTTGTTTTAATTATTGAAATAGTTTCAATAATGTTTGCGGTGATTGGTTTGCAATTGAGAGTGCTTGGGTACCAAGTTGTTGTTTAACTTGAATAGCCTGTAATTTAGCAGCATCCGCAGCAGTGTCAGAATCAACAAGGTTGCCAATACCAGTAGTGATTGAATCTTGTAGTTTTGAAACGAATGTAAGGTGGTTTTCAATACGTTTTGATGCGGCACCAATTTTCGCAATCTCACTATTGATAAAGTCAATAGATGCTACGATACGGTCATTTACCGCTGATGCATTGGCTTGGGTATCAATTGTATCGGTTGTGCCAACATAAACATCGGCAGCAGGTGATGCAGGAGCACCACCAGCACCAGTAGTTAAACGAAGGTCAATTACCGGCATATTAATGGTTTGCGAACCATCGGTATTTGCAAGATAATCAATACCAGTAGCAGTATGACCGTCGATTAAATTTGTTCCGTCAAATGATGCGTTACCAATGATTGATGCCACTTGATCACGCAATGCAACAAATTGTGTGTTATAGGTTGAACGTGAAGTTGCAGAAATTGATGGGTCAGATGCCGCAACCGCAGTTTCACGCATTTTAGTGAAAAGTTCAGAAATTTGATCGCCGGCAGCCAACGCAACATCCGCAGCAGAAGTTGCGCGGTTAAGGCTGGTGCTAACTGCATCATAAGCAGAGTTTTCGGCACGTTGTTGTTGGGCAATATTAAAAATCGCCGCATTATCTTTTGCATTCGCAACTTTCAAACCAGTTGAAACGCGATTTTGAACTTCTTGCAAATCGGTATTTGTTTTATTCAAACTCTGCAATGCGACCATCGCGCTTACATTTGTTAAAATACTAGCCATTATATTCTCCTATTGCTTATAATATTGGCATTAAAATAGTGACAAGATTGAATCTGATGATTGGTTAGCAATCGCGGATGACTGCACACTCAATTGTTGTTGAACATCAAGTGCTTTAAGACGTGCCGCATCGACGTCCGGCAAAACATTGCCGCCGTCTTTAATATCCAAAATTGCTTCTTGTAATTTATTCATCATGGCAATGTGATTTTCAATTTTTTGAGAATCTACTTTTACTGCCGGACCATTTGTAAGGCTTTCGGGGGCAAAATTATTTTTGTTTACTGTGCTGCCATCTTTGAACGAAGTCTTGTTAAGCGCGGCAAAAATATTGGTTAATTCGTTTGCTGCATTGCCTGATAAAGACGATAATTCAATTCCCATTGTCATAACCTCGGTTTGTGTGACTTTTTCACATAATAATTTATGTATTTAACAAACTGCAAGTGTCATGCCAAAAAATTAACCAATTAATTCATTGTTTTTATTTATGTTTTTTGGTTAATGGAAATTTAAAAATAAAAATATTATGGTAAATTTTTCCTTACCCACAAAAATTAAGGAAAAATTTGCCCAGTTTAGGCCACTAAATTTTGTGCCTAAACTAGGCTATTCATTACAATACCACGTGTATCAACATCAGAAATTGATGATGCATTATCCAAAAAAGTTGCTTCTGGCCAAATGCGAACTACTTCACCTGTTGATTTATTAACGGTCTTATATATGAAGCCGGCACTATTCGGATCTTTTTCAATCACCAAAGATTCATTTTTACCGACCATTTTGTCTGACAATTCTTGTAGCTTTTTTTCTTGTTCAGAAGAAACATTGGCCACAGGCTTATTGTCATTTACACTTCTTGTTTCCAAAGCAGGTTTTGCTTCATCAATTTGTGACTTAGTTTGAGTATTATTAGTGTTATTCCCTAGTGTCAGATTTGCGCTCTGAACAGGCAATGCACTTTCGATGCTTCCTATTTTCATTTGCAAAACATTTTATTTTTATAAAATGCCTCCTGATTACTTAGTTGAAACCATTTCTAAAAGACAAAAAGGCGCGGTCTAAGCCTGTTACAGCCCCTACCGCGCCTATTAAGTAATATAAACTTACTTTATATTTTTGTTTCCGATAAATTACCTTAACGGAATAGTGACAGCGCGATTTGAGAAGAGCTGTTTGCAATTGACAACGCTTGTGCACCAAGCTGTTGTTTAGTTTGCAATGCAGTCAATTTTGCACTTTCTTTAGAAAGGTCTGCGTCAGTCATTGCACCGATACCAGAGTTCAGAGCGTCCTGAAGTTTTGATACGAATGCAGCGTGTGACTGAAGACGTTCAGCGCCAGCACCCCAAGTTGCAAGCTGAGTTGACAATGCATCGATAGAAGCATTTACGTTGGTCAATGCAGTTGCAGCATGTGCAGCAGTGTCAAGAGTTTCAGTAGCAGTTACAGTTACAACTGTACCACCCAATGAAAGGTCAGCACCAGCTACGGTAATGCTGTTACCACCAGCTGCGTCACCGATTGCAACCGCAGAAGATGGGGTTGCGCCAACCATATTTTGGCCGTCGAATGATGCGTTACCGATGATTGAAGTAACCTGATCGCGATATTGTTTGAAAGATGCGTCATAAGAAGCTTGTGCAGAAGCAGACAAACCAGATTGAGTTGCAGCCAATGCAACTTCTTTCATTTTGCTCAAAAGGTCAGAGATTGACTCACCGGCAGAAGTAGCGGTGTCAAGAAGAGCTTGAGCACGTTCGTTTGACGAAGTAACAGCGTCATAAGCTTTAACGTCTGAGCCCATTTTGTTAGCAACCGCCCAAACAGCACCGTTATCTTTTGCTGAAGCAACTTTTTTACCAGTTGCAACGCGGTTTTGAGTAACGTCTAGGTCTTTTTGAGTTTGTGCCAAATTTTGAAGTGCAACCATTGCACCACGGTTAGTATTTACACTGATCATATTCTTGATCCTTCTTCTTTCTGTTGATGTGCGGTCATTTTCTAATGCCGCAGGTCTTTCTTGACCCGCATAATTAATTGCAACGCCCGTGCCAGAAAATCAGAAGCTAAGTCATTATGTTTTTTAAGTTTTTTCTTGGTTGACAAAATATTAACGGAATTTTTAACCTAGGCAAAAATTGCCCTTACTAGGTATTTTTTGCCTACTTCGTGCATTTTTTGCCTAGTACGTAAGTTCATTTCTAACCAACCAATGCCAAAGGATTAAAATTCAGCCCATTGTGCGGCTAAAAAAGAAATAGCCCGAACCAAGGTTCGGGCTTTATTAGGGTTGGGGGGGTAATAATTATTATTGGAACAATTTAAGCGCAATTTGGCTCGAAGAATTGGCAATTGACAATGCTTGAGTACCCAATTGCTGCTTGGTTTGAAGAGCGGTCAGTTTAGCACTTTCTTTTGCCAAATCTGCATCGACCATTGCGCCGATACCAGAATTTAGCGCATCTTGTAATTTACCAACAAACGCAGCATGGCTTTGCAAGCGTTCTGAGCCTGCGCCCCATGTTGCCAATTGAGTTGACAAATTATCAATCGATGCATTTACAAGTCCCAATGCAGTTGCCGCGTTAGCCGCAGTTGAAAGTGTTGTTGTTGCAGCAACTGTAACAATACTTCCACCCAAGCTTAAATCAGCACCAGCAACAGTGATGTTGTTTGCCGGTGTACCTGTTGCGTCACCAATCGACACAGCATCATCAGGGGTACCACCAACCATATTTTGACCATCGAAATTGGCGTTTCCAATAATAGAAGTAATCTGATCACGATATTCCGCGAAACTAGCGGCATATGAGGATTGCGCAGATGCAGATAGACCAGTTTGGCTCGCTGCAAGTGCAACTTCTTTCATTTTTACCAATAGGTCATTGATTGATTCACCTGCTGAAATGCCGGTATCAAGAAGTGCCTGTGCGCGTTCGTTTGAAGATACGACAGCATCATAAGCACTTACATCAGAACCCATTTTATTTGCTACTGCCCATACTGCTCCATTATCCTTTGCACTAGATACCTTTTTGCCGGTTGAAACCCGATTTTGTGTTACATCGAGATCTTTTTGAGTTGCGGCAAGAGATTGTAGTGCAACCATTGCACCTCTGTTTGTATTTACGCTGATCATATTCTTGATCCTTTCCTGTTTCATAGAAGGAGACACTACTAGCGTCTCAGGCTCTTTTAGCTTGACCAAAGCCATGCAATATCAATACCAAGTGCTACACAACACAAAGCATTGTTTTATTTGTATATTTTTGAGGATTTATATTATTAAACCTATTTAGATAGGCAAAAACCTACCGCAATATCCATATTTGGATGCTGGCTATTGGGCAAAATATACCCACTTGCAGATGACAGGAATTATGGGTGATGCTTATGATATTTGCCCTTATAATATAATAAGGGGTCATGTTGCGGGTCGGTGTGCGCAGTTTCAACTATTCCAAGCAGGATGATATGATCACCGCCATCATGAATTTCATGCGTACTACATTCAATATTCGCAACGCTATCTTTTATAATGGGGCATTGATTATCGCCCAAATGCCATGCGCTTTCAGGAATATGGGAAAATTTGTTTATTCCGCGCTTTGCAAAAATTTCTGATAATTCTTTTTGCCCGGCTGAAAGAATATTAACGGAAAAACTCTTGGCATTATTAAAAATTTCACAACTGCCAGAGCTTTTGGCGATACAAACCAAAATCATCGGCGGTTCAAGCGAAACCGAAGTAAAGGAATTGGCGGTTATGCCATGTGGTTTTGGTTCATTGCAATCATTCGTTTCACAGGTCGTAACAATGGTTACACCGGTTGCAAAGCAACCCATAATATCGCGCAATATGCGCTTATCATGACCTTTGTGATACGTTTTGCGAAAATTTGACATCATATAAATAAGGGGGGCAAATGCCCCCCGAAAAATTATGCATTTGCAACAGGTGGGGCAGTTCTTAAGGAGCGCTGCACCATTTTTTGCCACTGTAACAATGAAACTAGATGCGCATAAATCGCCGCCAAAGCACCGGTATTTTTCAATTCCAAGAACTTAGCGTCATCAAGCGCGTTTAATTTTTCCTCTGAAATTGCGATATAATCAGCAATTTTGATTGGCTGACCAGCTTCACCATTCTCACCTTGTGGAGTGAAGGTAACTGATTTTTCTTCAAATAGGTCGAATTTATTGATAATGTCGCACCATTCTTCGGTCGCGCGTCTTTGGCGCTCAAAATCTTGAAGGAATTGCATTGCGCCATTTGAATAATCAGATGGTTTTCCATCAACAAAAAGCGGCAAATCAGGGTTTTCACCAATCATATCAGCTTCTTCATCAATGCAGACAACAAAATTTTCATTGCCTTCATCTGCGGCAAAAACAAACGGATAACGACGAATAAAGGCCGGAACATAAGCGTCAAGTTCCCAAAAACCCTTTTCATCAACAAAGCTGTTAAGACCGGCACGCGCACCAAGCACAGCCAAAGGGGTCTTTTTATCAGGTGCAAAAATAATAGGTAAAGAAGATGATGCAATACCGAATTCTTGAACAGTTAGTGGCACAACATGGCTGTCGGCAACAAATCCAAATGGACGTTCAATATTTTTCAAACCTAATTTAGAATGTGCTTCTAAAGATAAAGGTTTAGGGTTTTTATAAAGCATTACTTTTCCTGAAAGCTCAGGCTCACCGGCACCATTTTGCGCGTCAGTCATATATTTCTCCTAAAAATTTCCACTTATCTAATAACAAAAAGGCATATTGCCAAGGCGTTTTGACAATATGCCTGTAAATAATTGCTAATTATGAACTATTTTTGTTTATTTACCCTCATCTGAATTTGCTGGTTTAGCAATTTTAGAAGGAACAACTTTTATAATTTGTGCATTGTTGGGATTAAAATATTCCTTGGCCAATGCCTTCATTTGTTCAAGTGTCAAATCTTCATATTGCTTTTTACCATCACGCATAATGGTAAGGCGGTTTTTATCCCATGAAGAGGTTGCAAGCCAATTAAGCCACCACGGGTTATTATGTGTGGTTGCTTCAAATGATGTCATTGCAGGGTTTCGCGCACGGTCAAATAATTCCTGATCAATTTTCCCATCAGCAAAGTCTTTGGCAATGCTTTCGGTAATGGCAATATATTTATCAACATCTTGCGGCTTTACGTTAAACATCGCACCGATATAGCCATAATCCTTAAATTCAGTAGAAAAATCACCAAGAACCGCAGGGGAATAAGTTCCGGCATATTGTTCACGCAATACATCAGTTAGTTTTACATCAAGCATGGCTTTTAAAATTAATCCTGCACGCCCCTTCTTGCCATCGCCATAATCAGATGCCTTCCAGAAAATGCTTCCAATTGCTTGGTCGGCGCGACCGTCGTGGTCAAGCGTGGTAACATGACGCCCAGGTGTGAAAACCTCACCCTCTGACGCAGGGATTGGAACCGGTGCGGCATCACGATTTGGCAATGCGCCAAAAGTTGTGGCCACCGCCTTGATTGCATCATCAGTTTTGACATCACCAACGATTACAATTTCGATGGCATCTTTTTTCAAAGACGCATCAACCGCTTGTTTTACTGGATCAAGTTGTAAATCGCTAAATTCTTTTTCGGTTGGGAATTTTGAATAATCGCTATTTGACGTAATTAATGGTGCAAAATTAACCCCAAAGACCGAATTAGGTGTTGAACGAAGGTTTTTATAAATCGCGTCTTTGGCTGCTTTTATTTGGTTAAACCCGTCTTTGCGCCATGCAGGATCTGTAAAATACGCACCAAAAATTTGCATTTGCAAAGGTAAATCCTGCGCACTGGTAACGCCACTCATGCCAAAGGATTTTGAACCGGCACCAAAGTTAAAGTTTACGGTTTTACCAGCAAGTGTTTTTTGTAAATCATCATAGGTAAAATGACCTAAACCGCCGGCCTCAAATGATGAATTGGCAATCATACCAATCCCATGCATAGTTTTTGGTAATGCGCGAACGCCTTGCCCAAAATTGATGCTGGTACGAATGCGCCCTTTTTCAAAATCTGTTGGCTTGATAACAAGGCGAACATTATTCGGGAATGTTACATAGGTTATGCCCAAATCAGCAACAGTTTCGGTTTTATATGTGGTTGGAACTGTACCAAAATTTGTATAGTCCCACTGTTTCAATTGCGCCATTTCAGGCTGTTTCACTGGTGCGGCCTTGGCCTTGTTTAATGCGGCAAGAATTGTTTTATCGCCACCCGCAATTGGTTTTTTGGTTGAAACATAAAGAATTTGGGCATCACCCTTCCAAACCTTTTGCAACTCTTGCAATGCGGCCTCTTTGGTAAGTGTTGGTGCAATTTTTTCAAACCACGCCAAATCATCTTCTGCTGATGTATAAACATTGTCATTAGCAAATTCTTCCACGACGCTATCAGCAATATCGGCAGATCGTTTCGCGGCTTTGGTTTCAACCGCCAATTTGAAACGATTTTGGGTATTTGCAATTGCCGCAGTAAATTCGGCATCAGAGAAGCCATACTTTAAAGCACTTTGCAATTCAGCATAGGTTACATCAAAAGATTGCTGCCAAGTATCATCGCTTTTTGGGGTAATGGTTAAATCTGCTGAATTCGTTGCAATACGGTTTTCTTCATTGGAGATAAAAGCCCCAAGGAATGGCGCATTTTCAGAGCGCGAAATTTTCGCAAGCCTTTGATTAACAATTGAGTTTGCAATAGAAACCAATAAATCCTCACGATAATATGGTGTAGTTGATGGCTCTTTTACATATGGTGTTGGCTGAGTGAAGGTGATTTGGGTTGAAACCTGTGGATCAACATAGTTTTTAACCAAAACACCTTTGGTTTTTAAATCACCCAATGCTGGATCTTTTTGATTTTCACCAACGCCTTTCCAATCAGAAAACTTGTCTTTAATCATTTTTTCGGTTGCCGCGACATCAACGTCGCCAACCACCACAAGGAATGTTCGTTCAGGGCGATATAGGCCGTAATAAAGCTTTTTAAACTCATCCTGCTTGGCGCTTTCAACAACGCGCATATCGCCAATCGGCCAACGGTCATTCATACGAATACCCTGATAAGTTAGCTTTTGATAATCTTTGGCCTTTTTAGTTTCAGGGGTGTTACGTGCCCTCTCCTCACCCTTGATGATGCCGCGTTCACGGTCAATTGCACCGGCATCAAGCAATAAATTACCCGCCGTTTCACGCATTAGCATAAGGCCCATATCAATCTGTTCGGGCTTTTTCATATCAAGCTGATAAACGGTTTCATCAAATGATGTATAGGCATTGGAATCCGCACCAAAGGCAACACCGGCCTTTTCCAGCATCGGTATCATATCGCCTTCTTTTACGTTTTTAGAACCATTGAACGCCATATGTTCCAAAAAGTGCATCAAACCTAATTGTCTCTCATCCTCATTCAATGAACCGCCAGCAACCCGCATCCGAATTGCAATCTCACCCTTTGGCTGCGCCCAATGTTGAATGGCATAACGCATCCCATTATCCAAAGTGCCATATTTCACATCGGCATCGGGCTTAAACTCCTGATACCTATCTTGTGGAAAGCCAGGGTCGGGGGCAATTTGTGCAAAGGCAGGCGCACCAAGACCAATCGACAATGCAATCGCAAGCGAAATGACAGTGTTTGAAAAAAGATGCTTTTTGGATTTCATTTGGTTTTCCTATTCATCAATAAAAATTTCATGGATACTCATTGCGAACAATTTTGATATTTTGAAGGCAAGCGGAAGTGATGGATCATATTTCCCGGTTTCAATTGCATTTATCGTCTGCCTCGACACCCCAAGTTCTAGCGCAAGGTCATTTTGTGACCAATTCTTATTCGCGCGCAAGTCCTTTAGGTTGTTTTTCACAGTTTATTACCTATATTTAAGCCAGACGGCAAAGCGGCTAGTTAATGTTGCCAATATAAAAGTTACACTGAATAGGTACGAAAACATATCGATGGCATTATTATGAAATAATGAGACCGCAACCCAATAAAAACCTGGGAATATTTTAAACAAAAGTAGTGAAGTCAAACCAATTAATATTAATGATTTTAAAACTATCAACATCATCGTTGTGTTAATGCTCTTTTCAAATTCACCATAGTTTTTAGAAGGTTTTATTAAGCCCGGAAGAAAAATTAACGCCAAAGTAGTCATAAGTAATATCGTCACCGAAAATGCATTATCGCCGCCATTTTTTGTCGAAACAAAATAAATCATAACGACACCGGACAAACCCCAGACAAATCCCTGAAGTCCGCAAGAAAATGAATATGCTGCATATTCACCTTCTTTCCCCTCATTAATTTGGAAATATTTTTCAAGATAAAATGCTGCACTGACGCCATACAAAACAAAAACGGCACCTACTAAAATCAAGAATTGATCCAAATATATAATTGGTTTGTAGTTGGAGTGTTTTCCCCACAAATTGTCAAAAATAAGTGTGGCTTGCATTAAAAAAACGCCAAAGGTCATAATCAAATACTTTTTAATCTGTTTTGAAAAATCTTTGTCCATCACACTCTCACCGATATTTTCCGCGCGCATAAAGATGCCCGATTGCCCACGAGGCAATAAGAATAAAAACAGAAATTATTATTGAAACATCAATTGCTTGTGCGCCGAATTGGGTGGCAATTGCGTTTTTGAAATCAACCCAAACCGCCATTGTTATTTGAAACGCACCAATCCCCAAAATTGAGAAATAAAAGGCATTTCTTGCAGCTTCATCACGAATTTTCTGCGCTAGTTCATCGCCAATTTCTTCATCACTTTTGCGTGTGGCAATATCCAAAATTGCCATTACCAACAATATCAAAATTGAAATGATTTCCAAACCGATAAATCTATCAACGTTACCGGCATTTTTAAAAAGTGTCGGTATAAAATATGTGTAGAATATGAAAATCACAATCACACTATTCAATAATAATAGTTTTTGTTTGACGATGTTATAGAAACTTTCTGGCAGGCCATTTTTCAATTTGTCTTTCTGAAATTTGCCTTTAAAAAAATAACCATAGAAACTAGCACCAATTAATAACCTTATACCGAGCATTATTATATTCGACACTTCGTCAAGCCATATGCTTATAATTAGAGAAACAAAACTAAGCATCAAAAGAAGGAATATGGACGCCTCTATCCTCTTTGAATATTTTAATAATAATTGCTTATCGTTTTCCATAATGTCGCCCAAAGCTTCTTGCTGACAAGGAAACTTTACACAACTTTAAAGCATTGTCAAGCAAACTTGACAAAAATATTTTGATTTTATTTTAAATCGCGCAAAATGCTATGGGCATCGGGATATTTCTTCCAATCTGCGGCGCGGTTGCGAAGCCATGTAAGTTGGCGTTTGGCATATTGGCGGGTTTGGGTAATCGCGCTTGAGATGGCTTCATCAAGCGGGGCGCGCCCTTCAAAATATTCAATTAGGTTTGGAATACCCAATGCCTTCATGGCGGGCAAATCATCGGCAAGGCCACGTTTCCAAAGGGCTTCAACCTCTTGTAGGCCGCCATTTGAAACCATCGCCTTGAAGCGTGCTGTGATTTTTTCGTAAACTGGTTCACGTTCCGGCATAAGGCCAATGCCTTGCCAGCTTCCATTTTTTAAAATCGGTGGTTGTTCTTCGGCATGCCAATCGGAAAGTGATTTTCCGGTTGCTTCAAAAACTTCGAGCGCGCGGGCAATGCGAACAATATCATTGGCTTCTATTTTTGAAGCATAATAAGGATCGTGCTTTTTAAGGCGGTTATATTGCCCTTTGCGGTCCGCCTCCACAAGTTTGCGGGTTTTGGCACGGATTTCGGGCGGCACAGGTGGGGTTTCAACCATGCCTTGGGTCAATGAATGGGCATAAAGACCGGTTCCACCAACAAGAATTGCCTTTTTCCCGCGTGATAATACGCCATCAATCGCGCGTTTTGCCTCTAGGATATATTCACCGGTTGAATATGGGTGTGCGGCATCAACATGACCGAATAAATGGTGTGGAATATCACCCATTTCACTTTTTGTCGGTGCAGCAGAAAGAATCGGCAGGTCTTTATAAACCTGCATAGAATCCATATTGATGACCTCGCCATCAAATTTACGTGCGATTTCAATACTTATGGCGGTTTTGCCCGATGCGGTTGGGCCAAGGATTATAATAATTTCTTTCATAACCTTGCTTTAAATCATTTTCGCAATATCCTAAATGCCACCACGCCAATATTTGCAGGAAATTTGATGAAAAATTATATAAAGCTGTTTTTTATTATCCTTATTGCCATTGCCAACCCTGCGTTTGCACAATCAAAGAAGATATTATTCATTGGTAACAGCTTTACCTATGGCGCAACCGCAAGCGCCGAATTTTTCCATACTGACACTATTACTGATTTAAACGGGCAAAAATTTGGTGGCGTTCCCGCAATATTTAAGATGCTTTCGCAAGAAGCGGGCCTTGATTACGATGTTTATATCGAAACCATACCCGGCGCCACGTTGGAACAACATTATAAAACCAAATATGACGTATTAAATCAAAAATGGGATATTGTTGTGATGCACACATTATCTATTCTTGATGGCAAAAACCCTGGAAATCCAGCGCAATTAATTGAATATTCCCAAAAATTTGCCCAAATGTTTCGGGCGCAAAACCCCAATGTAAAAATCTATATGACCGCAACATGGCCGCGCGCAGATCAAATTTATCAGCCTTCTGGGCATTGGTATCACAAAAGCACAACCCAGATGACCAATGATATTATGAACGGGTATCAGGCCGCAAAAAAACAAAATCACGGAAATATTATCGCCGTCATCCCACTTGGTCAGGCATGGGAAAACGCCTTCACAGCAGGGATTGCCGACAACAACCCTTATGATGGAATTGATTCTAATAAAGTGAATTTATGGGGCTGGGATAGCTACCACGCCTCTAATTATGGTTATTACCTTCATGCCTTAATGGATTTTAGCGTGATAAATGGTTTTGACGTAACAAAATTTGGTAAGAACGACCGCGCCGCACGCGAATTGGGAATTTCACCCAAACAGGCAGAACAATTGCAAAATATAGCTGCCCAAACCCTTAAAAAATAAAGAAATATAGTCTTACTGCAAAATTCTCACACAAAAATGAGAACAAAACAAAAACATCGCGCTTTGTTTTTATTGGTATTTTTGTTTTACTGTATCTAAAAAAATCCCCAGTTACGTCATCTTCGGACGCATATATAAAATGTTCCGCTTGCGTTCCGTGAACATTTCAGATACATATGTTCTTGCGGCGGGGCTAAAAATATTTATCCGCAAATATTTTCCGCCAAAGTTGAAAAATTTAATTCCTTAAACGGGAATCGTGACAGAAGGATTTTAAAACATGGCACAACAATCTTTACGCTTGGTGGAAAAAAACGAAATGGATAAAGAAAAGGCTCTTGAATCGGCATTGGCGCAAATCGAACGCGCTTTTGGCAAAGGCTCTATTATGCGCATGGGTGAAAACACCCCGGCTGTGGAAATTGAATCAGTTTCAACCGGTTCATTATCACTTGACATTGCGCTTGGAATTGGTGGCTTGCCACGCGGTCGTATTATTGAAATTTTTGGGCCGGAATCTTCTGGTAAAACCACCCTTGCCCTTCATTGCATTGCTGAGGCACAGAAAAACGGTGGTGTTTGCGCCTTTGTTGACGCCGAACACGCACTTGATCCGGTTTATGCAAAAAAACTTGGCGTTGATTTGGGTGATTTATTGATTTCCCAACCTGATACTGGTGAACAAGCGCTTGAAATTACTGATACCTTGGTTCGCTCTGGTGCGGTTGATGTTTTGGTGGTCGATTCTGTTGCCGCCCTTACCCCGAAAGCAGAGATTGAGGGTGACATGGGTGATAGCCTTCCTGGTCTTCAAGCACGTTTGATGTCACAGGCATTGCGTAAACTTACCGCGTCAATTTCACGTTCAAATACTTTGGTCATTTTCATAAACCAAATTCGTATGAAAATTGGCGTTATGTTTGGCTCACCGGAAACCACTACTGGCGGTAACGCACTTAAATTTTATGCTTCGGTTCGTCTTGATATCCGCCGCATTGGTGCAATTAAGGAAAAAGAAGATGTTGTGGGCAACCAAACCCGCGTAAAAGTGGTTAAAAACAAAGTTGCGCCACCATTCAAACAAGTTGAATTCGACATTCTTTATGGCGAAGGCATCTCCAAAACTGGTGAATTGATTGATTTGGGCGTTAAGGCCGGAATCGTTGAAAAATCTGGTTCTTGGTATTCATATGACAGCCAAAGAATTGGCCAAGGTCGCGAAAATGCCCGCAGCTTCTTAAAAGCAAACCCAGAAATGGCAACTGAATTAGAAGAAAAAATCCGCAAAAACTCTGGCCTAATTGTTGAGGCATTGGACGAAGGACGCGATGATTTTGATGGCGAATTATAATTCTCCACTCCTATAATTCAATTTTATCATAAAAGTTTCGACCCCGATTGATTAGCCCCCAATCGGGGTCGTTCTTTATTAGCAATCAATAGCTTGCCACCACTGATAAAAACACTCATTTTTCGTGCATTTAGGTGCATGGGCAGTTGATTTTGCGCGCCCCAATGTTAAATCCTTTGCACAGGAAAAATGGAAGTTATATTATTTTTCTAATGTTCCGCAAAATACAGGTAAAATAATGACAAGCGTAAACGAAATCAGAAAAGCATTTTTGGATTATTTTGGTGCAAATGGGCATAATATTACTGCCTCCAGTCCGCTTGTCCCACAAAATGACCCAACATTGATGTTTACCAATGCGGGCATGGTTCCATTTAAAAATATTTTCACCGGGCAAGAAACCCCGCCAAACCCACCGCGCGCCACTTCTAGCCAAAAATGCGTTCGCGCCGGCGGCAAACATAACGACCTTGATAATGTTGGTTATACTGCACGCCACCATACATTCTTTGAAATGTTGGGCAATTTCTCTTTTGGCGACTATTTCAAAGATGACGCGATTAAATTTGCGTGGGAATTAATCACCAAGGAATTTGGCCTTAACAAAGACAAGCTACTTGTAACCGTCTATCACACCGATGATGAGGCGGCGGCGATTTGGAAAAAAGTTGCTGGCTTCTCTGATGACCGTATCATTCGCATCCCAACATCTGATAATTTCTGGTCAATGGGTGATACCGGCCCATGTGGCCCATGTTCTGAAATCTTCTATGACCATGGTGAGCATATTTGGGGCGGCCCACCAGGATCCGCAGAAGAAGACGGCGATCGTTTCATTGAAATTTGGAACCTTGTATTCATGCAGTTTGAAAAGCATGCCGATGGTTCACAAACCAACCTGCCTAAGCCATCAATCGACACCGGTATGGGGCTTGAACGTATTTCTGCGGTTTTACAAGGCGTACATGATAATTATGACATCGACCTTTTCAAAACCCTTATCAAAGCATCCGAAGATTTAACCGCAACCAAGGCAATTGGTGCGCAACAACCTTCACACCGTGTAATTGCCGACCATTTGCGCGCATCATCATTCCTTATTGCCGATGGCGTTACACCATCCAATGAAGGTCGTGGTTATGTATTGCGCCGTATTATGCGCCGCGCGATGCGCCACGCCCATATTTTGGGTGCAAAAGAGCCGTTGTTATACCGTCTTGTTCCAACATTGGTGAATGAGATGGGCAATGCCTACCCTGAATTAAGACGTGCCGAAGCATTCATTACCGCCACTTTGGAACAAGAAGAAACCCGTTTCCGCCGTACTTTGGGTCGTGGTTTGGCGCTTTTGGACGATGCATCAAAAGATTTGCAAAAGGGTGACGCCCTAAAAGGTGAAACAGCATTCAATCTTTATGACACCTATGGTTTCCCGGTTGACCTTACCCAAGACGTGTTGCGCGCGCGCGGCATTGGCGTTGATATGGATGGTTTCAACGCGTCAATGGCAAAACAAAAAGAAGAAGCCCGCAAAAACTGGGCGGGTTCGGGCCAATCGGCAACCGAAACCATTTGGTTTAATTTGTTTGATGAATTGGGTTCTTCTGAATTCCTTGGCTATAACGCCAATGAGGCCAGTGCAAACCTAACCGCAATCGTTACCGGTGGCGCAAAAACCGACACATTAAAAGCAGGTGAAAAAGCTGAATTAATTTTCAACCAAACCCCATTCTATGGCGAATCTGGTGGTCAGATTGGCGACAAAGGCGAAATCGTTTTTGATAATGGCGCAATTTTCACCGTTGAAGATACGCAAAAACGCGCGGGCGGCCTATTCTGCCACATTGGTACATTGCAAACTGGTGAAATCAAAACTGGTGACAGTGCGCAATTAAAAATCGACATCAAACGCCGCAATAAAATCCGTGCCAACCACTCGGCAACCCACTTGCTTCACAAGGCATTGCACCAAGTATTGGGTGCGCACGTGGCGCAAAAGGGTTCAATGGTTGGCGATGACAGATTGCGTTTTGACTTTGCGCATGGTGCATCAATGACCCGTGACGAAATTGATCGTGCGGATGCACTTGTTAACGAAGTGGTTCGTCAAAATACCGAAATCACCACCAAATTAATGACCCCAGAAGACGCAATCAACGAAGGGGCAATGGCATTATTCGGCGAAAAATATGGCGATGAAGTTCGCGTTCTTTCAATGGGTAACGATTTGGACGGCAATAAAAAAGCCTATTCCGTTGAGCTTTGCGGCGGTACGCACGCATTCCGCACCGGTGATATTGGTGCATTTGCGATTGTATCCGAAGGCGCGGTTGCCGCCGGCATCCGCCGTATCGAAGCCATGACTGGCGAAGCCGCAATCGAATATTTGAAATCACAATCCGCATTAGCCCGCGCAGCAGCAGAGCCATTAAAAGCCCCTATCCAAGAGCTACCGGCAAAGGTTGATGCGTTACTTGCCGATAAAAAGCGCCTTGAAAAAGAGCTTGCCGAAGCACGCCAAAAATTGGCACTTGGCGGCGGTGGCGGCGCAAGCGCGATTGAAGAAATCAATGGAATAAAGGTTGATGCCCGCGTACTTGACGGCATTGGCGCAAAAGATTTACGCCCAATGGTGAATGACGCAATGGCGAAACTTGGTACCGGTGTGGTTGCCTATATCGCCAAGGCGGATGGCAAAGCCGCCGTTGCGGTTGCGGTAAATGGCGCGGCGGTGAATGCGGTTGACCTTGTTAAAGCTGCGGTTGCGGCAATGGGTGGTCAAGGTGGTGGCGGCAAGCCCGACTTTGCCCAAGGTGGCGCACCATCTGATGAAAATGCCGATGCGGCATTGGCGGCAATCAAGGCGGGGATTTAACCCCCCGCTTATTGCGCAAGCAACATTTGATTTTGATTTTTATTGATTTTTGGCTTGCTGATTTTTGGCAGGCCATTAACAATTATGTGCCCGATATATGCACACGCTACGCCAGCCATAATTTCAAAAAAGATCCGCTTTCTGTAAAAAGAACTCACAAAATAATTGCCATGGCTTCCATCAATAAACGCCATAAGTAAATGAAGCATTGGGCCATAAATCACGGCAACCGCCATCAAGATTTTTAACGCTGTCTCGGGGGTTTTGTTTCTTGTAACCAAGCGCAATAAAAGCACGGTAAGCATCAAAGGCCAAAATAACATAATGCTATCGCGAAGGCTTGAAAGAACAAATACTTCAAATCCATTATAAACAGGAAATCCGGTAACAATCCCAAATTTTAACGTACCAACAAGGTTCATGAAACCAAAATAAAAAATATAGTAAACCAAGCGCGATAAAAACCCGACAACAACCACAGCCATTACAAGCTTTAATGCCGCTATTATTCGGTCATTTTCACGCTTAACACCAAAATTCGCAACAAAATGTCCAACCGCCGCACAAAATGTGCCCGCAAAAATATCCATCGGCAAAATATTAATTAATGTTTGAATTGGCGTTAATCGTTTTTGGTCGATTGCATCGGTAAATAAAACAAATATCACATGAAGGGCAATCGCAAATATAACCCCCGAAATTATCAATATCTCTTCAGCTTTTCTCTGTGATTTTCCATAAGTAATTCTTCGTAAAAAATATACATATGCAGTCAAAACAGGGGCAATTATAATTCCATAATCAATTGACCATCTATAAATATTATTTACGTGTTCAAAGAAATATGCGCGAACCTCGAGGCCATATAACAGCTCTCGCCCAATGTGATTTGTCGCATAGCGAAGATAATAGAAGGAAAACCATGCAAGCAATGAAGATATTAAAATTGCAAATAATAGTTTTGAATAATGGCGAATTATATCACCGTCAGATGGTTTCGACACCACCAAATGCCCGATTGCCGCGCAGAACACACCAACAGGCGCAACAATTGCAGCCAATGTAAAAATCGCGGGGAAATTATAATTATGGGTTATTATTGCCGCAACAAATAGTACAATAAATACTAGTGAAGAGGAAAATATAGCACCCGCAAAAAGCAATATTTTTTGTGCGTTGATTGGCGGTTTGTTTCTTGTAAATTTTTGTAAAAAGAAAACAAAAACAGCCAATATTGGGAAAATAATGGTTGATGTCAAAAAGCTTGATTTTGGAAAGTCTTTATATTCACTCAATTGCATGGCAACGCTGATTGCCATAATTCTATTGCCGGCCAAGAATTTTACAATTACCGTAACCATTGTGATCAATGCGGGAAAAGCCACAATTGATGCAACATAACAGCCAAGTATAAGACGCAAAATTCCGTTAATTTTGGCGTTTTTCAACGCCCCCAACCTATCCGACAATGCAAACATGGCAATCCCCCACACCACTACCATAGGTGTAATTGCTTGTGATTGAGATAAGGTTTTTGGTTAATGCGGGGTAAAACACCCCGCCCCCTCCGTCCGCTTCGCGTCCACCTCCCCCGTTTCACAGGGGAGGACAAAGATTACGCTCATGCTCCCCTGGGCTGTCACGATTCATCGTGACTGAGGGGGCAGCAAATCATTAATAATTAATCCATCTATCCCCACCTGAATAAATGCCTTTAATATTCATAGTTTGTTTTGGCTGAATTGATTGGTGCGGCTTGGGTATGTCAGGAAATGTCAGGTTTTTTGGCGATGCTAAATTTGGTGGATGTCAACAAATGTCAACATTTTTGGGTGATGCATAAAATAGACGCCAACAATCAGTTAACCAATTGATTATCAATCATTTTTCCAAAAATAATAGCTGTTACACATTGTCAATAATGGTTAAAATTCGTGTCCACCACCCCCGTTTTATGGGAAAGGAGAAGGTTCAAATATGCTCCCGCGCAACAAAAAAGCCCGCTGTTTCCAACGGGCTTTTTAAAAAGTGCGGAAGGGTAAATATTATTCCGCCGCAACCGTATTGGCGACTTCAACATATTCGTCAATTTGGTTGAAATTCATATAACGGTAAACGCTATCTTTTTGGCCGTTGATAACGCCCATTTCAGCAAGATATTCCTCAACAGTTGGAAGTTTACCAATTTTTGATGCCACCGCCGCAAGTTCAGCAGATGACAAATAAACATTGGTATTGCGACCCAAACGGTTCGGGAAGTTACGGGTAGAAGTTGAAACCACAGTTGCACCTTCGTGAACCTGTGCTTGGTTACCCATGCAAAGCGAACAGCCCGGCATTTCGGTACGCGCACCCGCAGAGCCAAAAGTTGAATAGTGACCTTCTTTAACAAGCTCAGCTTCATCCATTTTGGTTGGTGGCGCAACCCAAAGGCGGGTTGGAATGTCTTTTTTGTCTTTCAACAACAAAGATGCCGCACGGAAGTGACCGATATTGGTCATACAAGAACCGATGAAAACCTCATCAATTTTTGTACCTGCAACTTCTGACAATAGGCGTGCATCATCTGGATCATTTGGTGCGCAAAGAATTGGTTCTTTGATTTCGTCCATATTGATTTCGATAACGGCCGCGTATTCTGCGTCTTTGTCGGCTTCGATAAGAACAGGGTTTGCAATCCACTCTTCCATTTTTGCGATACGGCGGGCAATGGTTTTGTCATCCTTATAGCCATCCGCAATCATGTTTTTCAAAAGCACGATGTTTGATTTCATATATTCAATAATCGGCTCTTTATTCAATTTAACGGTACAACCAGCCGCAGAACGTTCTGCTGATGCGTCGGTTAATTCGAACGCCTGCTCAACTTTCAAGTCTGGTAGGCCTTCGATTTCAAGGATTTTACCAGAGAAGATGTTGATTTTGCCTGCTTTGGCAACGGTCAAAAGACCTGCTTTGATTGCATAATATGGAATTGCGTGAACCAAATCACGAAGGGTTACGCCCGGCTGTAAAGTGCCGCTAAAACGAACCAAAACTGATTCCGGCATATCAAGTGGCATAACGCCAGTTGCCGCACCAAATGCCACAAGACCAGAACCCGCAGGGAATGAAATACCAATTGGGAAACGGGTGTGGCTGTCGCCGCCTGTACCAACAGTATCAGGCAAAAGCATACGGTTTAACCAAGAGTGGATAATGCCATCACCCGGACGAAGCGCAACACCACCGCGATTATAAATAAACGCCGGCAATGTTTTATGGGTTTTAACGTCAACAGGTTTTGGATATGCCGCAGTGTGGCAGAATGATTGCATTACAAGATCCGCAGAGAAACCAAGGCACGCAAGGTCTTTTAGCTCGTCACGGGTCATTGGGCCGGTGGTATCTTGTGAACCAACAGTTGTCATTTTTGGTTCGCAATATGTACCAGGGCGAACGCCTTGACCTTCTGGAAGACCGCACGCACGACCAACCATTTTTTGTGCCTGTGTAAAGCCTTTACCGCTATCAGCAGGGCTTTGAGGAAGGCGGAAAATATCGGTAACGCCAAGACCCAACGCCTCACGCGCACGTGTAGTTAGACCGCGACCAATGATAAGGTTGATACGACCGCCGGCCTGAACCTCATCAAAAATCACTTGTGATTTAAGTTCGAAATTCGCGATTACCGCGCCATTTTTCTCAACTTTGCCTTCATATGGGTAAATGTCGATTACATCGCCCATATTCATTTGGCTTACGTCAACTTCGATTGGAAGCGCGCCAGAATCTTCTTGGGTATTAAAGAAAATCGGTGCAATTTTACCGCCCAAGCATACGCCGCCAAAACGTTTGTTTGGAACGTATGGAATATCTTCACCAGTCCACCAAATCACGCTGTTGGTTGCTGATTTACGGCTTGAGCCAGTACCAACAACATCGCCAACATAGGCAACAAGATTGCCTTTTGCTTTTAGATCTTCGATGAATTTAATTGGGCCACGAACACCGTCCTGCTCTGGGGTGATGCCGTCACGTTTGTTTTTCAACATTGCAAGACCGTGCAAAGGAATATCGGGGCGTGACCATGCATCAGGTGCCGGTGACAAATCGTCGGTATTGGTTTCGCCGGTTACTTTGAACACGGTTACGGTGATTTTTTCCGCCACTTTTGGACGCGAAGTAAACCATTCGGCATTTGCCCATGATTCCATAACCGCTTTGGCATTGGCATTGCCCGCCTTGGCAAGGTCGGCAACATCATTAAAGAAGTCAAACATCAAAAGGGTATGTTTCAAACCTTCGGCAGCGGTTGCGCCAACTTCGGCATCGCCCAAAAGGTCAATCAATGGTTTAACGTTATAACCGCCAACCATTGTGCCCAATAATTCAGTTGCTTTTTTACGGTCGATAAGGGCAACCTTTACACTGCCTTCAGCAACAGCGGCAAGGAATGACGCCTTTACATGCGCCGCATCATCCACACCCGGTGGAACACGGTGGGTAAGAAGGTCAAGCAAAAACGCCTCTTCGCCAGCAGGTGGATTTTTGATTAATTCGATTAAATCAGCGGTTTGTTGCGCACTTAACGCAAGTGGCGGTATCCCAAGGGCGGCACGTTCATCAACATGTTTACGATATTCAGCTAACATTTTATCCTCTTATTTTTTTATACCTGCGCCATTCGAGGTCACAGGTGGGTTTGAACAATGCCCCCCAAAGGGTGTGCCCAATAGAAAGTGGTAGTGACCAATTTCTGCCAAACAGCAGGGGGTAATTATGCGGAGTGATGCACAAAATAATTCGCCATTCCACAGGTCTCACATAGTATCAAATGGTTAAAAATGAAAGTGGCAATGTGAATAAATTGCGGCAGGTTGACGCAATACTTTTGGGTTAGAGGTTCACGCCCCTTGCAATCCCCCCCCCTCGCCCCTATTTCAAAATAATGACTGAAAAAATTGATACAAACACTCCGACACAAAACCCGAAACTTGCGCCGCTGCCGCTTTTGATTTTTTCAAGCCGCTGGTTGCAATTACCGCTTTATATTGGCCTTATAGGTGCGCAAGGCGTTTATGTTTATAAATTCCTTGTTGAACTATGGCACTTAATTACCCATGCCACCACTTTTGGCGAACAAGACATCATGCTTGTGGTGCTTGGTCTTATTGACGTTGTGATGATTTCCAACCTTTTGATAATGGTTATTGTTGGTGGCTATGAAACCTTTGTTTCCCGCCTAAATCTTAATGGCCATCCCGATCAACCAGAATGGCTAGATCATGTAAATGCCGGCGTACTAAAGGTTAAACTTGCGATGGCAATTATCGGTATTTCCTCAATCCACCTTTTGCGCACCTTTATCGAGGCATCAAAAATTGGTCTTGCGGGTGCAAACATCACCGCAGAAGCCGTGATGTGGCAAACCATTATCCATTTTGTCTTTATTATTTCGGCAATTGGTATCGCCTATGTCGATAAATTAACGCATACTGAGCATTAATTTACATGTTGGGCATTAATTTGCCGGTGTTGCCTCTGCCTCTTTCACCGGCAGTTTGATGCCAACCAATTTCCAGCCAACAAGCCCGTTTTTCTTCATCCGAAGGGAAACGGGTTTTTTATTGGGGTTATTCTTTTCGGAAACAACCACATTAACGCTATCGATTGAGGTCCATTGAACATCAATTTTCACATCGCTTTTTGGTTCTGATTCCGCACCTGGGCTTGGGGGCGCTTGTTTCACTACCCTTAGCTCACCATCTTTCATAATAGTGGTAATTGTGTCGGCATTTACAAAAGCATCAACCAATTTATCAACCATTGCCGCACCCATAGCAACACCCATTGCCGCAAATGGATTATCCTTTTCTTTGGACATTTCGGTCTGTAAAGATGCCATCATCTGGCTTTTGACATCCTCACGAACTGCGGGGAAATCAACCGCATTGGCAACCTGATCCCGATTACCGGCAACCGCCGCATTTTTAAGGTTATACAATGCCAATAATGGCGAAAAATAATACCCCGCCCCCGCGATGATTACCAATAAAACCACAATTATCACCAGTGGGGAGGAGGATTTCTTTTTCATTTCACAAACCTTTATTAATGCGCGCCAAAAATTGCCATTGGCAAAATCGCAACAATAGTAGCGCTTAGCATGGTTGCCAAGAACCCAGGGATAAGTGCCTTCCACGCTAGTTCAAGAATTTCACCACGTCTTTCAGGCATTAATGCCGTCATACCGCCGGTCATAATCCCGACTGAACCAACATTGGCAAAGCCGCAAAGCGCATAAGTCATAATCATTCTTGTGCGTTCGGTCATTGCTGCCTCTGGAATTGCACCTAAATCAAGGAACGCCACAAATTCGGTAAGGAATAGTTTTGTTCCCAATAAACCGCCGGCTTGTTGGCTTTCATTCCATGGAATACCAATCACCCACGCCAATGGCGAAAAGATAAAGCCAAAAATCCGTTGCAAAGTTAGCGGCGCACCCGCCACATCACCAAACACGCCCAAAACACCATTGATAATTGCAACAAAACTTACGAACACCAAAAGGAATGCGCCAACATTAATCATCACCATAAGGCCATCTTGCACACCGTGGGTAATCGCATCCATAGATGAAGAATATTTAAGCTGCGAAGTATAATCCAAATCTGCGCCACCATCGAATAAGGTTTCAGGTATCATAATCCTTGCCGCCAAAATCCCCGCAGGTGCGGTAATGATTGACGCCACCAAAACGTGGCCCGCAGCATTCGGCAAGGTTGGGGCAAGAATTGTTGCATACGCAACCATGGTTGAACCCGCAACCGTTGAAAGCCCCACCACCATCATCATAAACAATTCAGAGCGGGATAATTTATCCAAATAGCCCTTGATAACAATTGGGCTTTCGACCATGCCCATAAAAATATTAGCCGCTGTCGCAAGGGCGGATGCACCACCAAGCCCCATCGACTTTTCAAACAAAAAGCCAAAGCCACGGGTTATCCATTGTAAAATTTTCCAATGCCACAAAAGCGCAGACAGCGCCGAGATTACAAGAATCAATGGCAAAACGTTAAAGGCAAATAAGAATGGTGGCGGTGCATTGGCATCAACCTTTACAAATGGCATATCGCCACCGCCAAGATAGCCAAATACAAACTTTGTCCCCTCTGCAGTTGCGGCGGCAAGACCATCAACCGCAGAGTTTACGGTGTTTAAAACCGCCTGCGATGCCGGCAATCCGAACAATAAAAATACCAATACTGCCTGAACAGCCATCGCGCCAATTGCCAGACGCCATGGAAACTTTTTGCGATTTTCCGACAAAAGCCACAAAATTAATATTATTAAAACCGCGCCAAAAATTGCGCGTGCATTATCAAGACCCCAAGCCATTAATACCTCTCTCCACAATGATTAGATACAATTAACAAAGGGGCAAGTGTTATATTCATTTTCATGTGGAATTGGTCGGTTTCATGACAAAAATTTATGCCATGCACAGAGCATTCGCAAATAATCGCCATTGAATAATCATAAAACTATTCTAAACATAGAAATCATTTTTGGAGTTATCATCATGGCAAGAGCTGACGAAGTTGATTATGAAATTTTTGGCGAAGAAATGCAATTTGTTGAGGTTGAGCTAGACCCAGGTGAAAGCGCGGTCGCCGAAGCCGGAATGATGATGTACAAAGACCCAAGCATTGATATGGATGCGGTTTTTGGTGATGGCTCAGGTCAAAAATCGGATTTACTTGGGACATTACTTGGTGCGGGTAAACGCCTTTTAACTGGCGAAAGCTTGTTTACCACCGTTTTCACACACAAAGGCCAAGGAAAAGCAAAGGTCGCATTTGCAGCCCCCTACCCCGGACATATCTTGCCGCTTAAATTAACCGATTTTGGCGGACGCTTGATTTGCCAGAAAGACAGCTTTTTGGCGGCTGCACGCGGTGTGCAATTGGGTATATTCTTTCAAAAGAGAATTTTAACAGGGCTTTTTGGGGGCGAAGGCTTTATTATGCAGCAGCTTGACGGTGATGGACTTGTTTTTGTTCATGCCGGTGGTTGCATTATTCGCAAGGATTTACAGGCTGGCGAAACTATACATATTGATACAGGTTGCGTTGTTGCCTTTACACAAAATGTTGATTTCAACATTGTTCGCGCTGGCTCAATTAAATCAATGATTTTTGGTGGCGAAGGTGTTTTCTTTGCCGAATTAAAAGGCCCTGGTACAGTTTGGATTCAATCCTTACCATTCTCCCGTCTTGCTGGTCGGATGCTTGCCAGTGCGCCACAAAATGGAGGTTCAACCGGCGAAGGCTCGGTTCTTGGTGGCCTAGGCAGATTACTTGATGGTGACAATTAATGAAAAATTTCAATCCGCGTAAAATTTTCGCGCTTTTATTTGGTATTTTGGGCGGGGCATCGGTTTTATTACTTGCCTATTCCCACCACGCAAAAGATCACAATGGTGAATTAATCGCGATTGCCGCCAATGTTATGACGCCGCACGCTTTGTTGGGGCTTTTCGCAATTAGCCAATTTGAGAAAATTGGACGTTTTAGCTGTGCGGCAGCAATGTTCACAATGTTGGGCATGGTTCTTTTTGCAATTCCGGTAACAATGATGGGCTTTGGCATTTTGGCACGCACCCCTTCGGCACCTTTTGGCGGAATAAGCTTCACAATTGCTTGGATTATTTTGGGGCTTGGTTTCTTTTTAAGGAAAACCGATGATATTACTTAAAAATCGTGGTGTCTTGGCAGTTAAGGGCGAAGATGCATTAAACTTCCTAAACAATATTTTGACTAATAATGTCGATGATGCCACCGCTGAAACTGCTGTTTTCGCGGGCCTTTTGTCGCCGCAAGGTAAATATCTTTTTGACATGTTTGTGATGCGAAAAGATGATGGCTTTCTGCTTGATTGCAATGCCCCGCAAGAGCTGTTCAAGCGCCTTAAGATGTACAAATTACGCTCAAAAGTCAAACTAACTGATTTATCAGAAGAATATTCGGTCTTTGCAAATATGATGCCTGCCAAGGGTGGCTTTAAGGATCCTCGCAACGACAATATTGGCTATCGTATTATTGCACCGATTGACACCGAACAAGATGGCGATTTTGCAGACTATGAAAACCTGCGAATTGCCAACAGCATCCCAGAATTACAACAAGATTTAATTCGTGACGGTGATTTTGCGCTCGAAGGTTTGATGGATGAAATGGGCGCCATTGATTTTCACAAGGGTTGTTACGTTGGCCAAGAAATGACATCACGTATGAAACGCCGCACCACAGTAAAAAATAAATTGATGCAAATTGGTTTTTCTTGCCCCACTCCCGCCTATAATTCCCCTATTGTTTCTGCTGATTCTACTGTTGGTTATACTAGAAGTGTAATTAATAATATTGGTATGGCATTGATTAGAATTGATAAATTAGAAAACGCTATTACGCAGGGTCAAAAATTACTTGCCAATGGGACAGAAATATTTATACCCGAAAAAAAATGAGCAGGGTTTAATATGAATAATTTTCCCAAAACACTAATTGACGCTTATTATAACTTTAAAAACGCCGCATTCCCCGAACAAAAAGAACATTATAAACATCTTGCAACTGATGGACAAAATCCAAAAGTCATGGTGATTGCATGTTGCGATTCACGTGTTGATGTTAATTCGATTTTATCTTTCGGAACCGGCGAACTTTTTATTGTACGTAACGTCGCCAATCTTGTACCCCCTTTCGAAATGGAAGGTAAACACCACGGTGTTTCAGCGGCAATTGAATATGCCGCCCTTAATTTAAAAGTTGAACATATTGTTATCTTGGGGCATTCAAAATGTGGTGGTGTTGCCGCCGCACTTGATTCAAGCATTACAGTGCAAACCGAAGCAAACTTTATCACAAAATGGATGTCAATTCTTGATGAGCCAAAGGCCAAGGTCGAGGCACAATGCGGGCATTGCGATCATGATGTGAAGCAATATGAACTTGAAAAAGACGGTATTATCCATTCGCTTGAAAACTTGCGAACCTTCCCATGCATCAAATATCTTGAGGATAAAGGACGCATTGGCCTTTGGGGTGCGCATTTTGATATCGAGACCGGTGACTTGCGCGTTTACAATCAAGAAATCAACAAATTCGAAATTATTTAAGCGTTTTTGCGCTTAAATAATTTTGAAAAATCAGGAAGCTTGAAAAGGCTGAATGAATGCGCTTTTGCTACCCCAAGATATGCAACCATCAATGACGCGATTATATTAAAGGTTAAAACCTTTTCCTGCATATCTTTGGCATCATAGATTGCTCTTGCAAGTTTTGGGGTAAAGCCATAGACGCCATTACGGGCAAAGTGGATAGTTTGCTCAACACTTGGGACAAAGATAAACATCGTCAAAAGCACGATGGCAACGCTGATAATAATTTTTAAAAATAGCCAGCCCGAAGTTGCAAAAGCGTTTTTACCAAAACCGATTAATAAAGCGCCGGTTCCAACCGTAAGAACAAGACCCCATAGAGTAATGCTTAAAGCACCTGTCTCAATGAATTTGCAAATCACAAGATAATCAGGGCTTTGTAAATCTGGTGCCACATTCCCCGCAACATTATATGCAATCAAACTCCCCATAAACATAGTCATACCAACAATATGGGCCAATCTGAATAGTTGAAACATTTCATACTCCTGCGGGGTTTTTCTTGCTATATATCGTGTATTTCATGAGATAAAGCCGTCAGTGCATAAAATTAACAAAAATAAAATAAATTTTATTTTATTAGGCCTCAACTAAATTGGTTTTGTTAAAGCCGCCTTCGATAATATGGGCAAAGGCATCATCATAAATTTCTAATCCTGCACCTTTTTTATTGGCATCTTCACCAAGCATACGACGGAAAACCCGCGCCCCCTTATAGCCATTAAACAGCCCTAATAAATGCTTTGTCATGGCATGAAGTGGCACTTTTTTGGAAAGTTGTTCTTCAACATATGGTCTGAATTGCTGATATACATCTTCGGCGCTTATGGTATAATCTTTGCCAAAAAACTCTTTATCAACTTCACCCAAGATATGCGGATATTTATACGCGGCACGCCCAAGCATGACACCGTCTAGATTTCCCATTTCACGCTTTGATTGCTCGATAGTATTTAGGCCACCATTAAGAACAATGGTAAGATGCGGGAAAGCCGCCTTTAATTCACGGACAATTTCATAATTAAGTGGTGGAATATCGCGGTTTTCCTTTGGCGTAAGACCAGCAAGAATTGCCTTGCGTGCATGAACAACAAAAACATCGGTCCCACGTGATGCGATATATTCAACAAATGGGAACAAGATTTCATAAGGATCCTGGCTATCAACCGCAATACGGTGTTTTATGGTTACCGGAATTTTGACCGCTTCACGCATTGCCTGCAAACAATCGCCTACAAGCTCTGGCTCGTACATTAAACATGCGCCAAATGAACCAGAACGTACGCGCTTTGACGGGCAACCAACGTTAAGATTGATTTCATCATAACCAAATTCTTCAACCACTTTTGCCGCCTGCGCCAATAATTCAGGCTCAGAACCACCAATTTGTTGGCAAACTGGATGTTCAGATTGGTTATAGCCCAACAACTTTTTTACATCGCCCTTCATAATTGCTTGAGCAACCACCATTTCGGTATAAAGAAGGCTTTCTTTGGTCAAAAGGCGATGAAAATGGCGGCAATGCCTATCCGTCCATTCCATCATTGGTGCAACGGAAAAGCGGTGATAGGTTTTGGTGTCTTTGGTTATTTCATTCATTTTTATTATTACGCAATTATTTTCATTCAAGCGCGCGGCTTATAGTTTTTATAATAATTAAAATCAACCCAGCGCATAATGAACAGCGTCCAATTAAATTGGTCAGACCAATTTTCACTATTAACTTGACTATTTATCCAAGTGCGCAAAATATTTGAGAATGGTGAATGCGGTTTCAAAAATTCTGAAATATCTGGAAGATAGCGGCTTAAAGGCGGGTGAAAAAATACCGGCTGAACGTAAACTTGCGACAACTCTTGGTCTATCACGTTCAAGCCTACGTGAGGCTATAAAAAGTTTGAATGTTTCTGGTTTTATTGAAACCCATTTGGGTGATGGCTCTTATATTCGTGCCAAAACCCCTTCTCCACCTGTTTTAAAGCCGGATTTTGCAGATTTTAACGAGCGCCCACAATATTGCTTTGACGTGCTTGAAATTCGTAAAGCACTTGAAGGTAATGCCGCCTTTGATGCCGCCTTAAATGCCACTATTTTGGAAAGAAGAGCCATTAAAACCGCATTTGAAAACCTAATGCAGGCCACAAGCAATAATGACCCAATTTTAGAAGCCAAATATGATGCTGAATTCCATCTATCAATCGTTCAGGCATCCCACAATAAAGTTCTATATTTCATGTACCAGCAACTTTTTGAAATCTTACAAAGTGCAATTGGTAATTTTTTAAAAAGTTTTTATCCATCTGAAACTGAAAACGGGCTTCCAGAGCAGCATCAGGCAATTTTCAACGCCATAATAGAACAAGATGCAGAAGCGGCGCGTGATGCCGCCCTTGCCCATACCCAATCAATTATAAAAATAATGCACCAAAGTTATGAGGAATAAATGATTATTTCAGCCCCCACCGATTACCGCAAATATGCAAAAAAAACACTTCCACCATTTTTATTTGATTATATTGACGGTGGCGCAAATGCCGAAGTTACACTTGGTAACAACACGAAAGACTTGCAACAAATCGCCCTTAAACAAAGGGTTTTACGTAATGTTGAAGATTTGGATATCGGAACAGAAATTTTTGGGCAAAAATTATCAATGCCGGTTGTTCTTGCCCCGGTTGGCTTAACCGGAATGTATGCGAGACGTGGTGAAATTCAGGCATTAAAGGCCGCAAAAGAAAAAGGCATTGCCTTTACCATGTCATCGGTTTCAGTTTGCCCCATTGAAGAAGCCATACAAAAGGTTGAAAGCCCGCCACTTTGGTTTCAGCTTTATGTTTTAAAAGACCGTGGCTTTATGAAAAACGTACTTGAACGCGCGATTGCCGCCGGTGTTAAAACCCTAGTCTTTACGGTTGATATGCCGACCCCAGGTTCACGTTATCGCGATGCACATTCTGGTATGTCTGGCCCATTTGCCGCCCAAAGAAGAATTTTCCAAGCAATGCTACATCCAAAATGGGCGCTTGACGTTGGCCTTTTGGGTACACCACATGATTTGGGTAATGTTTCTGCCTATTTGGGAAAACCAACCAATCTTGCAGATTATATGGGTTGGCTGGGTGCAAATTTCGATCAATCAATTGCGTGGAAAGATCTTGAATGGATACGCGATTTTTGGAAAGGCGATATCATTATAAAAGGCATCTTAAACCAAGATGATGCCAATGATGCCAAAAATTTTGGTGCTAATGGAATTGTAGTTTCCAATCATGGTGGGCGGCAGCTCGACGGCGTAATTTCAACCACCCGCGCCTTGCCCGCAATTGCTGATAAAGTTAAAGATGACATGAAAATTCTTGTCGATTCTGGCATTCGTTCTGGCCTTGATGTGGTGCGCATGTTGGCACTTGGTGCAGATGTGGCGATGATTGGACGCGCCTATATTTACGCACTTGCAGCGGATGGTGAGCGCGGGGTTAAAAACCTTTTAGATATTTTCGCCAAGGAAATGAAAGTTGCCATGACTTTAACTGGCGTGAAATCTGTTTCACAAATAAACAATGATTGCCTTGAATTATAAAAATGTAGCTTTGGGGGTTGATAAAAGCTGAAAACCTGTAAATCTGTTGTAACAAATTTAAATGGTAACATTTGTAAGGGATTGGCATGAAAAAGCTTTTATTATCTTCAGCGATTTTATTAGGACTTGGGTTTAGCACAACAGCAGCATCGGCACAAAGCTATCCAGGTGAAGCACGCTTTCGTGAAATCTTCAAAGAATTAATTGAGACCAACACAACCTATTCAAGTGGTAATTGCACGGTGGCGGCACAAAAAATGGTGGATCGCCTTCATTCTGCTGGTTTTTCTGATAAAGATGCTTTTGTTTTCACCAATCCTGACTTCCCTAAAGAAGGCGGCGCGATTGCGATAATAAAAGGCACATCAAAGGCAAAAAAAGGCGTGCTTTTAATGGCCCACCTTGATGTAGTTGAAGCAAAACGCGAAGATTGGACACGCGACCCATTCACTTTGTACGAGGAAAATGGTTTCTTCTATGGGCGTGGGGTTTCCGATATGAAAAATATTGCGGCCTATTGGGTCGATAATATGATGCGCTATAAAGAAGAAGGTTTCAAACCAAAATATGATATTAAACTTGCCCTAACTTGCGGCGAAGAAACCACAGGTGCATTTAACGGTGCCGAATGGCTTTCAAAAAATCACAAGGATTGGATTGATGCTGATTTCGCCCTTAACGAAGGTGCAGGTGGTTCATTGGATGAAAACGGCAACCGCATTTCATTAAGTGTTCAAGGCGCACAAAAAGTCTATCAAGATTTCACAATAACTACCACCAACCCCGGCGGTCACTCATCTGTGCCAAAACCTGAAAATGCCATTTATGATATGGCCGATGCAATGAAAGCCGTGCAAAAGCTTGAATTCCCGGTAATGTTCAATGATGCCAATCGCGAATATTTCACACGCATGGCAAAAATCAAAGGTGGCGAAGTTGGCGCAGCGATGGAAGCAATTGTCAAAAACCCGAATGATAAGGCTGCCGACGCGCTTATTTCAAAAGATAATGCATGGCATTCAATGTTGCGCACCACATGTGTGGCAACCATGATTAATGGCGGTCACGCGCTTAACGCCCTTCCACAAAGCGTGCATACCAACGTAAACTGCCGCATTTTCCCTGGAGTTTCTGTTGATAGCGTGCAAGCAGACCTAGTGAAAGCCATAAACAACCCAAATGTAAAAGTGGCAATAGTTGAGCCGCGTTCAATCGCCACCCCCACACCCAAAATGGGCAAAGAATTCCTAGAGCCAATTGAAAAACTGGCCGATAAATATTGGAAAGGTGTTCCTGTAATCCCTGTGCTTTCAACTGGTGCAACAGACGGTATTTATACCTCTGCAGCCGGCATTCCAACTTATGGCTTTTCGGCAACTTTCTCCGAGGCAAGTGGCAATTATGCGCACGGTCTAAATGAGCGAATGAGGGTTCGTTCATTAATGGAAGCGCGCCAGTTCCAATATGAATTGGTGAAATATTACGCAACTCATTAAGACTTCAAATCGCCGCTCTCGGTGCTTCGCGCCTCACTTAACGGCTTGGAACAATTAGAAAAATAAAATCGAAAAACGTAGTTTCCGATTTTATTTTACATATTCTTAAAAGGCTTGGGTTTCCCAAGCCTTTTTTAATCATACAAAATATTACCTGAAAGTAATTTTTTGCTTGCCTGTTTTTAAATCTGCAATATCATTTAACGAAAATTGGTCAGGGAGTTACAGATGAGAAAAAGGCTTAAAGGAGGCATTATTGCCGGCACAATGTTACTTTCAATTTTTGGAGGAGCTGTAAATGCCGAACCGCCAAAAATTATCCCAAATATTAAGACTGGAATAATAACAACTTCCAAACCTAGCATCGCGGTGGATGCAAAACAAAGCACAATTATAAATACTGCAAATGTGGCAACTGATCCTGTATTAAATGGTGAAGCACTGTCCTCATTTGTTTTTAACTTCAATAATGGCGACCATAAATTACGTAAAATTGCGATTGGCAATTACCTTGGCAAAGCACAATTTACTTTTGCCGACCAAGATTCCAACGATCCATTCTATGGTAAAGCAAGATGGTATCAGTCATCAGATTTTATAACTGGTTCAGTAATTGCCGTTGGGGGTGGAGAGTTTGAAATAAGCATCCCAAGAAAAGCTGGATACACGCCAATTCTTTCAGGTTTTAGTTTTTCACGTAAAGATGGAACCGATGCTAATGTTAGAACAATTGGAGTTAGGATTGACCCCAATAGAAGCGTTGTACGTGTTGCCCTTATTGATGATCAGGGATTTGACTTCCGTGTTATTGAAAGTCAACTTGCTGCAGGATTTGCGTGGTCCTTCATGCCAGTCGGGCATATGGAAGCCATTTTCGCCACCGCAACAGGTGCTACAAGCTATATGGCAGCTCATGAATTCACCAAAAACAATATGAGAGCATATACGGCTGATATTAGATATACCCTTGTTCCGAATGGCTATATAAACGCTAAAGGCGCTGTATCTGGAAGCAACAACAAAATAGAGAGCGGAAGACTTCCAAAAGACGGTGAAAAGATTGCACTAAGTGGCTTCATCTTCAGCTTTAAAAACTCTGATTACCACTTACTTCAGTTAAAAGTTGATTTGCAATCAAATGATTCTGCCGAATCCGTTGTTTATCGTGATGGTGATGGTGGCGACCCATTTGAATGGAATGCTGAATACGTTACTTTGAAATAAATTTCAGCCATTTTTCCAACCGATGCAAACCTTCTTCAAGCTCTTCCATTGAAGAGGCATAAGATAGGCGAACATATTTTTTCGTGTCATATACCCCAAAGTCATCTCCAGGGGTTAAGGATACATGCGCATCAACAAGGGCGGCTTCACAAAATTCCATGCCCGTCATTCCGGTGGATGAAACATCGATATAAACATAAAACGCACCATTGGGTTTTACAGGAACATCAAGGCCAATTTCTTCAAGGCGTTTTAGAACAAATTCACGCCGTTTCAGCAATATATCGCGTCGCCCTTCGCATTCATTGATTGCATCATCTGAAAAACATTCAAGGGCGGCAATTTGCACCGGTGTTGATGCGCAAATATAATAATTTTGCGATAATTTTTCGATGTAGGGCGCTAATTCCATTGGGATAACACACCAACCAAGGCGATAGCCAGTCATCCCAAAAAACTTTGAAAAACTATTGATGACAATCGCACCATCATCATATTCAAGAATGCTTTGGGCGGGATTACCGTTAGAATCACGGTCGGCAAGATTTAAATATATTTCGTCAATAATTCTGAAGCCGTCTTTTGATTTCACAAAATCGCAGATTGTTTTTAATTCATTAAAATCAACAGATGTTCCAGTTGGGTTTGATGGCGTGGCAATTAAAATACCTTTGGTATTTTCGCCCCAATTGGCCTTTACCATTTCAAGACTAAGCTGATAATTGCTTTCAGGTGTAGTTGGTATTAACTTAACTTTTGCGCCCATGCTTTGCATAAATTCGCGATTACAAGGGTATGATGGATCGCCGATTAATACCTCGTCCCCCTCATCTACTAATGCCGCACATGCCATTAACAACGCCGCCGATGCGCCCGATGTAACCGCAATCTTGCTTGATGGAACCTCAAGACCATGCATTCTTTTATAAAAGTTAGAAATTTTTTCGCGTAATGCCTCTAATCCCATGGCGTTGGTATAGGCCTTTGCAGGGCTATCCAATGTTGCTTTTAGCGCCTCAACAAACGCTTTAGGTGGGCCAAAGTCAGGCTCCCCTACGCCAAGGCGAATTATATGATGCCCCTGCGCCTCAAGCATTGTTGCCTTGCGGGAAAATTCCATCACTATAAATGGGCTTATATTTTTTGCACGTTTTGAGATTTTCAACTTTTCACCTTTGCTTTGCTATAAACTTGCAAATAAATTCTTCCAAGCAGTTTCATCAAAATATTATGACATGCTTACACAAAACGCCCATATAAACATCACAAGATTGTTATAACACCCGATTATCAGAGCGCTTGGAAATCGCCCACTCTCAGTGTGAGAATATGGGGATGTCCGATTTTTCGGAGAAATCTTATGAAAAAGTCTCTTAATTTTAAAAAGGCGCTTTTGGGCGGGTCAATATTGGCAATTTTTGCAATTGGCACCACTCAATCAGCATTTGCACAAGAAAATAATACAAAACCAACAAATGAAAATACTGATGAAAATGTTGTTATCGTTACAGGCCAAACCTATGCGACAAGCCGCGTTTCGCCAGTTATGATTAAACGCACACCAGTTGTTGCCAGCGTTAACGACGTTGTAAACGAACTTCCGGGCATTATCGTTACCGAAGCTGACGCTTTTGGTTCTGCCGATTGGGCAACATCTATTACAATGCGTGGCTTCAATTCTGGTCCTGGCGGTCAACAAATTGGTACAACTATTGACGGCATTCCAAATGGTGGATCAACATATGGCGGCGGCTCAAAAGCAAACCGTTATATCGACATCCTAGACCTTAAAACTGTTGAAGTATCACAAGGTACTGCTGACCTTAGCTCGGCATCAAATGAAGCCTTGGGCGGCACATTAAAATTCATCGTTTCAGATCCAAAAACCGAACAAGCCCTTAAAATGCTTTATGCATCAGGCGACCAAAGCGCACAAAAATACTATGCCCGTTTTGATAGCGGTGAAATTGCACCAAATACATATGCTTTCTTGTCATTATCATCGGCACGCAACAAAGATTATGTTGATAATTTTGCGCAAATCACCCGCGACCACCTAAGCGGTAAAGTAATTTCTGAAATTGCTGGTTATAAACTTACTGGCTTCCTTTCATATGATGATGCCAATGAGGCCGAAACCGATCCTTCATCACTTGATTATTGGAAGCAAAACCCAACCCGTGATTATTTGACCTCAATCTGGACCGGAATTCCAATGATTGACCAAAACTATCGTGACGGCTGGCGCGCGCACCGCAAGAATTTCTTGAACTATTATCGTGCGGAAAAACAATTTGGTGAAATCAAGGCCAAAGCAACCGGGTATTACCACCAAATGACTGGCCAAGGTGATTGGATTCCACCATATATCGTTGACGTAACCAATAATGCTGGCGGCCCTGAAACCGAACTTACCAACACAACTGTTTATGGTGGTTCAGCATTGGGTAAAATTTATTTTGTTTTGCCAAATGGTGTTAAAGCAAATGGTGATGCAAATTGTATTTCCGCATCTGCACTCGGTGAAGGCGACCCTGCTTGTTATGCATCTAATGCACTCGCAGTTATGTCTTATCGCCATACGCATTATAAAAACTTCCGCAAAGGTGCCTTGGTTGACCTTTCATGGGACCATGATTTTGGCGCATTTAAAAACAGTCTAACTGGTGGCTTGTGGTATGAAAACGGCAAATCAAACGTAATCCGTGACTGGCATAAAGTTTTGAATGCCGCAATTGGCCCTGCGTATAATAATAATCCATATTATGTTCAATATCGTGATAATTACACGGTTGAAGAAACCAATTATTATCTTGAAGACATTTTGGAATATGGTCCATTAACCGCACGTTTTGGCTTGAAACAATATTTTGTTGACCGCACTCGTGAACGCGTTGTTGGCACATATTCTAAAACCAGCCTTAGCTCTAATTCAGACCCATTGTTTGCATTTGGCTTAAACTATGTAACGCCGATTGCGGGGCTTGAGGCATTTGCCGGCTTCTCGCAAAACTTTAATGCCATCAGCCAAGGTCGTATGGGTGAAAGCACAGAAACCCTTAAATCACTTGAGCCAGAAACCGCAGACAATATTGAATTTGGTTTACGCTATAAAAATAGCAAACTTAACTTAACTGCGACTTTGTTTGATATTAAATTTGATAACCGTATCACTTATATCGCCGATGGTACTGTTTCAGGCATCGATTACCTAAGTGAAGTTGATGGAACTTATATCAATTTGGGTGGTGTAACATCAAAAGGTCTAGAACTTTTGGCATCATATCGCGCAACCGATAAATTGCGTCTTTCTGGTTCTTACACATACAACGAAGCAACCTATGATTCAGGTGGCAACAAAGAAACTGTTGACGGAACTCAAGTTTTCGGAACCCCGAAAACCATGGCTGTCCTAAGCGCTGATTATACAAGTGGCGCATATTCGGTTGGTATTTCTTCAAAATACATCGGCAAACGCTTTATCAATATGGCAAACACGCAAACTGCGGATGCTTATGTCATGACCAATGCTTATATCGGCGTGAATGTTGAAAACCTATCGGATAAATTAAAAGGTGTTGAAGCCCGCCTTACCATCAGCAACCTAACCAATGAAAAATACATCAACGGTATTTCAGACGGCGCGGTTTACCCTGGTGCTCCGAGAACTTTGTTATTCTCTGTTTCAGCGGAATTCTAATAATCTCTCTCCCCTCAAACAAAAAGCCAGCCCTTATCACGGGCTGGCTTTTTTATTTAAGCTATTTTCAATTTAGATTGAAATACGTATTTCGCCATGCGCAGAAGGGTCTGACATTGAGGGCAAACCATTTTCAATATGCCCAGCATAGTGATAGCTAAAACCATCGCCCTCAATTTTAAAATCATACCAATTATGGCTATTTCCAAAATTAAGCTGAATCTCTTGGGTCTCACCTTCTAAAATATGGATATTTTTTGAATGCGCGCCATATGAAACATCTTTCCAGACGATTTCAGTGTCACCATTTTTATTCTCAATTTTGAGGCGGCTGCCACTAAAACTGATACGCAAATTTTTCGCAATGCCATTAAAATGACGATGGAAACCGTTTGAACCCCTTACCTGTATATTTGGTGACGCATTTAGTGGCGCAGATAATGAACCACCAGATTTAATTGTGAAACGCGCAGGTGCTTTTTGCAAATCATCATAATCATAGATATGGAAAACTGCCGCATTCGCACCTTGGTTCATAAAATTGATTTGTGCCACATCACCAATTTTCTCAACCCCACAATCCATGTTATAGGCGATTGCACGGCGTGGGCGCAAACCTTTTTCCTGCTTTGGTTTTGTTTGTTTTTCAGGAACTTTTGGCATTGAATGCCCCTTGCCCAAAGCACGGGTTTTATCGGCAAGTTCACGGGTTTGTGGTAAGTTTTTGAAAAACTCATGGTTATTTGGGTTTTTAAAGTCAAAACATGTGGTTAAATCACCGCAAACTGCACGACGCCAAGGCGAAATATTTGGCTCATTAACGCCAAAACGGGTTTCAATGAAACGTATCACTGATGTATGGTCAAATACTTCGGAATTCACAAAACCACCGCGCGACCATGGCGAAATCACATAACATGGAACCCGTGGACCAAGGCCATAAGGGCGATTTTTATATTTGCCATCGACAAGATGATATTCGTTCAAAGTATCGATTTGTGATGCACCAATTAAATTACCATTTTCATCAATTGCCGGAACCGATGGCGGCGGCACATGGTCAAACAATCCGTCATTTTCATCGAAATTAATTATGAAAACCGTTTTTGCCCACACCTCTGGATTTGCAGTTAGTGCATCAAGGACATTGGCGATATATTCCGCCCCTTGTGCAGGACTTGAAGGCCCAGGGTGCTCGGAACCTTCGGCAGTGCCAACAATCCATGAAACTTGTGGCAACTTATTGGCAATGACGTCTTCTTTTAGTTTATCAATATCACGCGTGCGAATTGAACGATTAGCAAGGCGGTTCAATGCGCCATCTTTTGAATTTTTGGCATTACGATAAGTTTTAAACCCTGCAAGCGGGTTATCAGTAAAATTATCGGCCATATTTTGATAAATTTGCCAATCAATGCCCGCCGCCTCAAGACGTTCGGGATAGGTTGTCCAATCATAGCCACCATGATGCGCAGGGTCAGCAGAAAAATCATCATAAGTATTATCAATCACTGGGCCATTTTTGGTGCCATCTGGATTAATGCTTCCGGTCCAGTGCATAACACGGTTTGGATTTGTGCCAGAATGCATTGCGCAATGATACGCGTCGCAAAGGGTAAAAGCCTCTGCAAGGGCGAATTGGAATGGAATATCTTCACGGTTAAAATAACCCATCGCATGATTATGCTTATATTTTGTCCAATCATCGAGGCGACCATTATTCCATGCCCCTTGTGCATCATTAAAATGGTGTGGTGTGCCTTCATGGCGCATATGTGCAAAATTTTGCTTGGTATTTAGATGGAATGGATAAATTAAAAGGGGTTCTTTGTTTTCTTCATTAAACTGCACCCAAACCGTATTTTTAAGGCGGGTTTTGGTATTGGCAACCGGTATTGGATATTTATCACCAAAACCGCAAACCCCATTTAAAGAACCAAAGTAATGATCAAAAGCGCGATTTTCCTGCATCAAAACCACGATATGTTTCACATCTTGTAAAGTGCCAGTCTTGACATCCGCAGGAATATCGAGCGCGCGTGAGATTGCTGGATGTAAACTCGTCCCTAGCCCTGCGGCGAGTGTTAATGACAAAGATTGAAGCATTTGGCGACGGGTAGTTTCGGTCATAAAGTTGTTTCCACAAAATTGATTATTTGTTTTGCTTTAGAATTTTGCTGTTACAACTATATGACCATATATAATTTTATAAAGCTATTGTTTGAAATGTCGCTATGGCTTTGAAATCAGTATTTTTAAAACTTCGCCCAAATTATTGGCTTTTGAACAGTCTTTTATAATCAACCAATATTCGCGTAGTGCAATTACAAATGGATTGATTGAATTTATTGGTTGGGTCAAACCAAATTTCACCATTTCATTACCATCATCTTTGGCAAAGGTGCCGAAAAGATAATCATATATTATAAGCGTTCCACCATAATTTTTATCAATATATTGCGGGTTACTGGCGTGATGGATGCGGTGATGGTTTGGCGTATTTAGAAAATATTCAAGCACACCCCATTTTGGCGATATTTCGGTATGCAAAATGAATTGATAGGCAAGGTTAAAGGTAAGCAATGCACCAATCATCACAGACGGAAAACCAATCAATACAAGTGGTAAATAAAACGCCCATCCCAATGAAACAATGCTTAACCACCCCAATCTTATTGCCGCTGGAAAACTATATACATTTGCCGAATGATGAACCGCATGCGATGCCCACATAAAACGTATTGTATGGTGCAAGCGGTGCATCCAATAATAACAAAATTCAAACGCAAAAAACCCTGCTACCCACACAAAAATATTATCGATTTTAAAATGAAATAGCGCAAAGCGTTCAAAAAATGTGAATATAAAAGTTGTGAAGCCAATACTTAATGGCCGCAAAAGCAAATTACCAATTGCAACTCCAAATGAACCAACGGTAGAGCCAAAATCATATTTTTGTTTTTTAACAAATTTTATATATAGAATTTCAATCACAACCAACGCGACAACAATTAATATGAAATAACCGTATAAAAAGCCGTTGCTGTGATTAATTTGGTTTAGCTTTTCCATTGGATTGCTCCTTGGATTTATTGATTATGAAATCATTTTGCCTGCGGCATTTCTTGTGCACGCTTTAATTCCGCTTGATCCAAAACTTTGTCCTTATTGGTGTCAAAAAGGTCAAAGACGACCAAGCGACCATTTGCATATTCATCACGGCTTAATCGACCATCATGATTTGCATCATTAACCGTAATCATTTGATTCATTGCCGGCACAGCACGTTCAGCGGCAAATTTCGGAATGTCTTTATTATCAATAAACCCGTCATGATTGCGGTCAAGTTGTTTGAAATTCGTATTGCGATAGGTGCGCATTTCCGGCTCGGTAATTTTGCCGTCATGATTAGTATCAGCTTTTTTAATGCGGTTTATATCGAGTTTTTGAGTGCCTTGGGCAAATGCGATTGCAGGTAATCCAAGCAAAAGAATTGCGAATAATGGTTTTATAATTTTCATCTTTAACTCTTTTAAAAAAATGGGGACGAGCTTTATCGGGGGTTATTATAATAATCTCGTCCCCAAGAAGCCCTTATGATTAAAGGCTTCATCAGTTACGAGGTATTATCTAGTTGGGCAGGTGATTACATGACCATTTACATCCATGCAGGTTGCAGTATGGGTAACGCCATCGTTGCTGTTGTAGGTGGTAGAGCCATTATATGAATTTCCGGTTACATTATTAGTTGCATTTGTATTACGTGAACCAGAAACATAGCCGCTTGCATCTTTTGTTGCCGAACCGCTGCTATTTACTGAGCCATTGGCATTTGAACCGCTTAAGCCACCTTTGTGAGCAACACTGCCATCAGGGTTATAAGTTGTTGTCGATCCACGTTTAAACTGACCGCCATTATTGGTTTTAACTGCCTGACCATTGCCAGCAGTATAAGAACCATCGCCATTTGCTTTTACACCATGGCCACGCGCCCAGGCATTGCCATTATATGCGCCGGCGGCAACCGCACCGTTATTGCCACGGGCTTTGATGCGGCCTTGTTCTGCTGATGCAGTTTCTGCAACAAAGCTAAGTGCGATAATTGAAGCAAGGGTAATTTTTGTAAATTTTGAAATGTTCATTTTTCATCTCCTATTGGGTTGATGAAAACAATTTACGAGGCAAATGTTTCGTAAAAATGCCAAAAAAACGCGGATGTTTTGCAAATTGTTACAAATTAGCCTCCGTGAAACAATTTGTAACAATTACACAAGTTACAAACGGAATAATAAATATTAACTCGTTAGTATTATTGGTAAATTTCCAACATATGTGGGGCGCAATGGAACAAAGCAAAGGAAAAATCATTATTCTTGATGACGATGCTGAGATGCGTAATCTGCTGACACGATATCTATCAGAGAATAATTATTATGCGCGCGCGGTGAATGATGCACAAAATCTTTACCGCATGTTATCACGGGAAAATTTTGATCTTTTAATCCTTGATCTAATGATGCCTGTTGAAGATGGCCTAAGCGTTTGCCGTAAGCTTAGGTCTGATAACAACAATATCCCAATTATAATGGCGACTGCAAAGGGTGACCCAATTGATAAGATCTTGGGTCTTGAGATGGGTGCGGATGATTATATCGCCAAACCTTTTTTGCCACGTGAATTATTGGCGCGAATTGAAGCCATAAGACGTAGAAGCAATAATAGCGCCCCCCTTAGCGGTAAAGTTACCTTTGGAAACTTTAATCTTGATTTAGGCCTTATGACCCTTAAAAAAGATGGCAAACCAATCGAGCTTTCAACCCGCGAATTTAATCTTTTAAAGGCATTTGTTTGCAATGCAGGGCGCCCTTTATCGCGCAGCCAAATCATTGACCTTGCCTTTGGACGTGATGCAGAAGTTACGGATCGCGCAGTTGATGTGCAAATCCTTCGCCTGCGTAAACTAATCGAAAACGACCCATCAGAGCCATATTGGTTAAAAACCATGTGGGGCCACGGTTATATCTTCACTAAAGAGGGCGAATAATGCAAGCTAAACGCCCCATAAGCCTTTCACGTCGTGCTTTTACAATGACTATTGCGCTCGTTATTGTTACGCAATTAATAACACTATTGTTATTCACGACCATGATATTGCGCCCACAAATTCAACGTCTGGCGAATGTTATTGCATCCAATATTGTGGTCTTTTCCGAAACAATAAAGCAAACACCAGCAGAGATGCGACCGCAATTAGTCGATAAATTAAAAAATTCAAAATATCTTACAATCTGGACCGGCAAAGAACCACCCGACAGTAGTGGCCCACCGCCACGCTTTATTGAACATATATTCATGAAGCAACTTGCAAATGCGATTTCTGAAAACCAATCTGAAATAAATTGGCGAACCGATAACAAAAGACGGCTTTGGATTGAAATAAATTTTGGCGACACACCATATTGGGTCAGTTTTAAAAACGTTGTAATTGGCCCATCGGGCTTGGCGTTAACATTATTGGCAATAAGCGGTCTTTTGGCGATTGGGGTTGGGTATATTACCAATCTCATACTTCTAAAACCAATTAATGAACTTAGGCTTGCCACCGATAATTTTGCCCTTGATGCCAATATCGACCCATTGGAATTAAAAGGTCCCAGTGAAATCTATTCGCTTCGCCAAAGTTTCAATAATATGATTGAACGTATTAGTAGTGCTGAGCGGGAAAGAAGCATCGTCCTTGCCGGTATTTCGCATGATCTAAGAACACCATTGGCAAAACTCCGCCTCGCTATTGAAATGATGGGGGCCAAAGATGACGATTTATTGGCAACTGCACAAAGACAAATCACTAATATTGAAACCACATTATCGCAATTCATTACCTTTGCACGGGGCTTTGATGGCGAGGCCATAAGCAAATTCAATATCAAGGCAATTTTCGAAGAAATCAAAAACGAATACCCTGATAAGGGCATCAATATCCCATCCAGCATGGGGGATATATTTATTGATGGCCGACAGTCGGCAATTACGCGTGCAATTACAAACTTGGTTGAAAACTCAATAAAATATGGCAAACCACCAATAATGTTAAAGGCATATAAGTTTGGTGGAAAAACCTATTTAGAAGTCATGGACAGCGGTAAAGGGATTGATGAAAGCAAATTGGAAATTATCACCCTTCCCTTTGTACGTGGTGACAATGCCCGCAATAATGATAACCAAAATTACACTTCAACCGGATTAGGTTTGGCAATTGTCAAAAAAATTGTGGCAACACATAATGGGGAATTACGTTTTGAAAACCATCAAGACGGCTTTAAGACAGTCATAATATTGCCGTAAATTAAAAATATCCGTTTTATATGCGAAATATAAAAATACTTTCTCTTTTTATTTTTTGTCTGGTTACGGCATGTAACAGTAATGCAAAAGAGATTGATAAGGCCAAAAATTGCAATCTTATTGATTACAAAAACAATGACTATTTTATTTGTAAATTTGCCAACCCAAATCCTAATTTACGCCTTTATTTGCGTGATGACGACGGCGACAATATCGGCAACTTCAATAATTTAAAAGATTATCTAAAAACCAAAAAACAAGAATTGTTTTTTGCCATGAACGGCGGCATGTATAATGATGATCGTGCGCCAACAGGATTATATGTTGAAAATGGCAAACAAATTGCGCCAATCCAAACCAAAAAATCATATGGTAATTTTGGGCTTTTACCCAATGGCGTATTTTATATTGATAAAGGGCAAGCAGGCGTCCTTGAAAGTTATGCCTATCTTGAAAAATTCAAAAATGCGCCACCGCAATTTGCGACACAATCGGGGCCAATGTTGGTTATTGACGGCAAGCTTCACCCAATCTTCAAGGCAGATAGCACAAGCGTAAACATAAGAAATGGTGTCGGCATATCCGAAGATGGCAAAGAAGTTTATTTTGTTATCACCCAATCGAGTGTTAATTTCTATGATTTTGCGACCCTATTTAAAGACTATCTAAAAACCCCCAATGCGCTTTTTTTAGACGGCTCTATATCCAAGGTCTATGATGCGCAATCAGGGCGCAATGACAAAGGTGACGAAATGGGGGTAATGGTCGGGGTTTATAAGTGATTACATCACTTTGTTAATCTCATCGGGCCATTTAACATTGGCTTGGGATAAATGCGGTTGCGCGGCCTGCCCTTCTTCACAAAGTCTGCGCGAACCTTCATTTAGTGCATTTTCTAAACGTGCCATAAATTCGCCTTTTGAAAGACCCGCGGGAATTGGTTCCAAAACTTCGTTAATTGCGGTTCCACCTTCTTTTTTAAATTCCTCACAAGACCAAAAAAGCCCAAGATTGGTTGCCATCGGCACCACATCCCAACCACTTGCTTCTTGTAGGTGAAATACACCGGCGCGATATTTAATACGGTCGCCAATTTTCACCAAATGCCCCTCTGGATAGATCAGGACGTTACGTCCATCATCGGCAACATTGGCAAAAGAATCATTCAGGCTTTTTCGTGCTTTATGACCACCGCAATTATCAACAACAATTGCGCCGATTTTGCGCAAAATTCGCCCCAAGAACGGAAAATTTTCGAGATGGCTTCCGGTAACAAATGCAATATCGCCAAATTCGGAAACTGCACCAAAGCCATCGCCCCATGATTGGTGTTTTGCCGCAATAATAAACGGCCCTTTTGGCAATTTATCAAGCCCGCGATATTCAAACTTTATCCCTGCAAAGACCCGCATTCCAAAGCGCATTGCACGTGAATAAAATACGATTGCATTGCGCAAAATCTTATCACCTGGAAGCCAGCTTAAGGGCGCAAGCGACAAAACAAACAAAATTGAAATCACCCAATAATAGGCATTAAAAAGCAGGGATTTGATAAAGGTCATTCTTATTTCACAAATTCTAAGACGGCATTCTTAAATTGTTCTGGCTGATCATACATTATAAAGTGTAAAGAATTGTCAATGCGTTGTTTTTCAACATTGGGAATACCCGCATATGCGCCATCATATAATTTATCGACAAATTCTTGGGTTAAACCCATTGCCTTGTCATAGCCGTAAATTAGCTTGATTTGCGCTTGATTGTTTTTTAATACAGGGCGTAAATCAATGGTCATCAAATCTTCAACACCCTGCGCAATTGCGTGGCGATTGGATGCAAGTGACCAGCCAAGCACCATTTCACGTTTTTCATCAGATTTCACAAGTCGTGCAATTGCAACCTTTTGTGCGGCGGTAAATTGATCAATATTTTGCGCCGCTATCATTGCGGCAAATGCCTTTGCACGTGGTGTCATGCTTTCAGGCGTGGCATTTTTATCAAGATAAAGTGAATAGTACGGCAGTGCATCGACAACCATTACTTTTTTAACCAATGATGGATTGCGTGCAGCAAGCGCCATTCCAAGTTCGCCACCCATTGAATGCCCAATAATAGTCACGTTTTTCAAATTATTTTCTTTAATGTATTTGGTAATATCATCGGCAACGGGGTTAAAAATCGGTCCTTCATTGGTTTCAAGAGGTAACCCGGCATAACCTGCAACATGAACAATATGCACTTTATGATTTTTGGCTATTTCGTCCATTACATTATCAAAAACAGCGGGCGGGCTACCAAGACCGGGGATTAGGATTACGTCATCACCTTTGCCAATTGTTGAAATCTCAACATGTTTTACATCTTGTGCATTGGCAATGGTTGGTGCAAAAAATAATCCCAAAATCGCATAAAGCATTACAAAAAGTTTTTTCATCAATCTCCCCTTTTAGTTTTTATATTTTATATTTGTGTCTGATTGATAAAACCCTCATTCTGTGCCGCCTGCAAGAATTTTTCGTCATTGCCACCGGTTGAATATGCAGTTTTTAGCAGTGGCAATCCCACATCATTAATCGCCAATACTTCTTTTAACCTTCTGGCAATTGCTTCACCGGAATCAATGAATTTTATGTCTTTTGGCGCATATTTTGCCAATTCATCCCGAATAAGTGGGTAATGAGTACAGGCAAGAATGATAATATCAATATCTTTGGCCATTGGGTTTTTATAAAGCCCGTCAATGGCATCTTTTATATGGCTTTCTTCAAAATCTTCGCCGCGCAAAACCTGTTCAGCAGCAAGTGCAAGATTGGGCGGGCCATAGCGATATACAGCGCAACCACCCGCAAATTGATCTATTAAATCATCAACATAGGCAGATCCAATGGTGCGCGGCGTTGCCAAAAGACCAATGGCTTTGGTTTTTGTCAAACGTGCTGCTGGTTTGATTGCCGGCACAACCCCAATAACTGGAATCCCAACCACTTCACGAATGCGCCAAAGGGCAATTGTGCTTGCGGTATTGCAGGCGATAATTACGGCATCAGCCCCCGTTTTTTCAACGCCAGCCAAAACCACCTGTGGGATACGGTCAAGTAATTCCAAATCATTTTTATTGCCGTATGGAAAAAATGAAGTATCGGCAAGATAGGATATTTCGATATTTAGATTTTGATCAACCAATTCCCGAACAATCGAAAAACCACCAACCCCTGAATCAAAAACCAGAACTTTTTTCATTATGACCAATTACAACTTTTGCGGTGATTATAAAAGTAGCCATAAATTTCTTTACAGCAACAATAAGCAAAGGAATTAATATCGCATATGGGGCTTTTATTTTGCGGCATTATATAATAAAGGCATCCCACATTAAATCAGAGGGTTTTGGTTCAAAATGCAATATATCTCAACACGCGGTAATTCACCCGAGGTCGGCTTTAATCAAGCAATTATCGAAGGTCTTGCACCTGATGGTGGATTATATGTACCTAAAACATGGCCAAAACTTGAAAAATCCGTTTTAGAAAATGCCAAAACCGCCCCTTATTATGAAACTGCGGCACATGTTCTACACGCGTTTGCGGGCAATGATATTGATTTTGAAACCGCACTTACACTTTGTAAACAGGCATATGGCGAACAATGGCACAATAAAGATGTTGTTCCATTAAAACAAATCGCACCAAATTTGCATTTGCTTGAATTATTCCATGGCCCATCATTGGCATTTAAAGATGTGGCAATGCAGATGATTGGCGCATTATTTGAATATATCCTTGCCAAAAACAACACGACTTTGAGTGTGGTTTGCGCAACATCTGGTGATACTGGTGGCGCTGCTGTTGAGGCATTTAAAAACAAAAAAGGGATCGAAACCTTTATCCTTATGCCTGATGGTCGGGTTTCTGAAGTTCAAAAACGCTTTATGACCGCCTCCGGTGCGGATAATATCCATGCACTTATTCTTGATGGTGATTTTGACCGGGCGCAGGCAATTTTAAAAGGCTTCTTTGGTGACAAAACCTTTGTTGAAGAAGTAAAACTAGCCCCCGTCAATAGCGTGAATTTTGCACGTATCATTGCGCAATCAGTTTATTTCGTTATTGCGGCATCAAAAGCGGGTATTGACCAACCTGCGGACTTTATTGTGCCAACTGGTAATTTTGGTGATGCCTTCTCTGGCTTTGCCGCAAAAATGTTAGGTGCGAATATTGGCAATATCGTGGTTGCCAACAATGCCAATAACGCCCTTGCCGCATCACTTGAAAACGGCATTTTCGCAGTTACTGGTGAATCCAAAGCCACAATTTCGCCAGCGATGGACATTCAAGTTCCAAGCAATTTTGAACGTATTTTGTTCGAACTCGGTGGGCATGATGCACAAGAAATTGTTGGTTATTATAATTCATTAAAAGCCAACAAGACTTTTGTAATCAAACCAGAAACACTTAAAAATATTCGCGAAATCTTTGTCCCAAGCACAATTGATGACGAAGGAACCCGCCAATCAATCAAAGCCTGTTTTGCAGAAACCAAAGAAGTGATTTGCCCGCATACTGCCGTTGGCTATGCAAGTCGTGTCAAATCACCTGTTAACGGCGCGCAAAAAATCATTCTTGCGACCGCGCACCCTGCAAAATTTCCTGAAACCATTGTTGAAGTATTGGGAATTAATCCCGATCTTCCGCCACACGCCAAAGATTTGTTTGAGCGTAAAGAAAAGTTTGAAAAATTAAAATCTGATGAGCTTGAAATTAAAAACTACATCAAAAACAATTATTAATGACAGCGGCTTTGCCCGCCTAAAACGCCTTGAAAATGGTGCGACGGTCATAATTGACAAGGTCGCAGGGCTTAAAAGCGCCTGTATTGGGGTTTGGGTTGGTGTTGGCACGCGCAACGAAGACGAAACCAATAACGGCATTGCCCATTTCCTTGAACATTTAGTGTTTAAGGGTGCGGGCGACCGCAACGCAACACAAATCGCCGAAGATGCCGAAGCACATGGTATCTATCTTAATGCCGCGACATCTTATGAAAGAACGGGGTTTTATGCCCGTTGTTTGGCTGATGAAATTGAGCAGGCATTTGCACTTTGCGCCGATTTGGTTTTGCGCCCGCATTTTGACCCCAAAGAAGCCGAGCTTGAAAAGAATGTCGTCCTGCACGAATTAAATGAAGCATTTGACGATGCCGAAGATCGCTGCAGCGTATTAAATCAAATGGCATCATTTGATAATCAACCTTTGGGGCGCCCGATTTTGGGCGATGCCCAAAGCCTGGCCGCACTAAACATTGATCAAATTCAAAAATTCCACTCCGCTTACTTAAATCCCAATAATATTATTATTGCCTTTGGCGGCGCAGTTGATGAAAACCAAAGCATGGAATTGGCAAACCGCTTCTTTGGGCATTTGAAACCATCGCCAAAAGTTGAATTTGCGCATGGCATTGCCACAAGAAAATCACTATTTGAAACAAGGCGGATGGAACAGTTCCAAGTTGCAATTTCTACCTATGCCCCTGGTGCAGGTTCAGGTGAAATGTATGCCTCACAAATTTTTGCGGGTCTTTTGGGCGGTGGTATGGCATCACGCTTATTTCAAGATTTGCGCGAACGCCTTGGTCTGGTTTACGGCATCGATGCCTATACCGAAAAATATGTTGATATTGGGCGCTTTATAATTTCTGCGGGTTGTGCGCCACAAAATGCCGCCGAAGTAATTAAACGCACAATGGGACATATCGAAGATTTGGCGATGAATGGCCCCGATGAGCGTGAATTAATGCGGGCCAAGAAAACATTTGAAACCGCCTTTATGATGTCGCTTGAAAACCCATCATCACGTGTAAATGCCGCAATTTCACAAGCGTTTGTTTTGGGAAAAACCCTTGATACCGATGCTATCAGTCGTGCCATACGCGAAACTACGCCCGACGAAATCAAAGAAATTGCCACCAAATCATTGAATCCCGCGTTCCATTCAGCGGCGGCGGTTGGCAAAAAATCAGGCGAAAAAGCCCTTAAAGGGTTCATAAACTAGGTTGTATTGCCAAATGAATTTATATGAGTCGAAAAACGTGCATTTTGAGAACCGCAGCGCAGTGTATGTTTAAATACATGAGCAGCGGAAGCAAAGAAATGCCCGTTTTGCAGACCATAGAAAACTTTTGGTAATATGACCTAATAATTCATATCACATTCAGGCTTTCTATCTATAATAAAATCGTGATAGTGAGGATTGTTACTATTCAGGAGCTTGAAATGCGGAACGCAAAAACAATTGGGAAAAAATTAATATTACCCGTGATTGTGCTTGGTGGTCTTGGTGCTGCCGCCTGCACCCCAACAGTAAAAGTTGAAGTGCCGGACAAGCCGATTGAGATTAACCTAAATATCAATATGAAAATTGAACAAAACGTTCGGGTTCGCATGGAAAATGAGCTTGATAAAGCTACACAATCCAACCCTGGTATTTTCTAATTAAGAAAGTTTATGGAGAATAAGATGAAAAATATTTCAAAGGTCTTATTTGGTGGTTTTGCTCTTGCCCTTATTGGTGCAGGTGCTGCTCTTGCGGTTGATAATGGTGGCCCAGTGGACCAAGGATTAGCAGCTAAAATCATTGGTGAACAAGCAAATGGTTATCTTGGCTTTGTGAAACCTGCAACTGCGGATCAAGGTGACTTGCAACGTGCAATCAACGAAATTAACGCGCGTCGTCGTGCGGTTTATACTGATGTTGCCAACAAAACCGGTGGCACAGTTGATCAAGCGGCAACTGTTCAGGCAATGCGCCAAATTCAGAAATTGAATAATGGCGAATATCTTAAAGACCTAAGCGGCGCTTGGTGCGCAAAATCATCTGCAACCAAAGCATCACAAGCATCTGATAATTCTATAATTATTTCGTGCAAATAAGATATTTTATATTTTAATGTTACAATAATCACGAAGGGGCGTATAATACGCCCCTTTTTTGCATTCAGTTAACTAAGTTTTACCTTTTTAGGGGCAAATAGAATTTATGAGTATTGATGTTTCCCAACTTATCGCCCTTGTCTCTTCACGTGTTTGTCATGACCTTGCATCCCCGATTCAGGCCCTGACGACGGCACTAGATGTCCTTGAAAGCGATAATTCACCGGAGATGCGCGAAAGTGCAATCGGTCTTATCCGTAATTCAACCAATCAGGCAGGTGCAAAAGTTGACTTTATGCGCGCAATTTTTGGCTCGGTTACCGCCGGTAACGGAAGTTCAAGTCTTGCTGATTTGAAAAACATTGCCGCAAAATTTATTGCCACTCAAAAGCCTGAATTCAAGTGGGAAATCACCGAAAACGACTTTCCAAAACCTTTGGCACGGGTTTTAATGAACCTTATTATGATTGCCATCGACAGCCTACCAAGAGGCGGCGAAATCGAGGTCGTAACCACCAAAAACGGCAATAATTACGAAGCATTGGTCAAGGCAACTGGTTATAGGGTTAACCTTAAACCTGCTATGCGCGCATCATTGCAAGGCCGTGCGCCAGAAGATGGTTTTGATGGTCGTTCGATTCAGCCATTCATTGCATTTTTGACCGCAAAACAAAATAAAATTGAACTTGCGGCCCGCGAAGATGAGCAAAGCGTCACACTTATTGCACGCATGCAAAGCGAAACATCGGGAATGATCGGGTAAATCAATACTAGTGTATTTCATCGCGCCTTGGACATTTTGTCATTGGACATAAGGTCATCGGACGGATTGTCTAATTGCAATAAGTATCAGCTAAATTAACGAAATCCCTCTTTTACTTTGGGGGATATTTTGAAAAAATCACTATTAATCGGTTCATGCTGCTTTGCAATTCTAGCCGCAAACAATGCATTTGCAAAAGATAGCAATAATCCTGATGATGAAATTGTCATCGTCACCGCCACAAGAATGGAAACAAAGACCAGCCTTGCGCCAGGCAATGTTTCTGTTGTCACAAAAAAAGATTTAGAATTACTTGGTCGCCCTAGCCTTGCAGAAATGGTCCGTAATTTAGAAGGTATCACAAGCGGTCTTTATCGTGGTCAAGCGGACCAAATTGGTGAAATGCTAATTCGTGGTATGTCAAGCCAATCGCAATCGATGGTTCTTATTGATAATATACCAGTACAAACATCATATGCCGGAAGCGCGCAGGCTTTAGGCGGGGTTTCTGTCGATGATGTTGAGCGCGTAGAAATAGTTCGCGGCCCATTTTCGAGCCTTTACGGCAGTAGTGCCATGGGCGGCGTAATAAATTATGTAACTGCCTTCCCCAAAAAAAATGAAACACGCTTTACAATTGCCTATGGAAACGCCTTTGATGAAGGGCGCGCACAAAAAAACCTTGTACGTGGAACAGTTGCGCTAACACGTCAATTTGGTGATAGTTTCAGGGTTAAATTTGGTTATGGTTGGTCTAGCAGTGATGGCTATAATTCGGATTGGGTCACAACCTCTTACTTGCCAAGCCGTACCGGCTTTATAACCCAGAAAACCACAACGGGGGGTACACAATATATAGTTGGTTCACGCGGTTATGGCTCTTTTGACAAACAAGATTTTAACTTAAAAGCGCAAGCAAATATTACGTCCAATGATACGGTTGATTTTTGGGCCGCACATTCAGAGCTTGATTATGAATATCTAAACCCACAAACCTATTTAAAAGACGCCAATGGAAACCCAACTTTTAGTTCGCCAACGTCAAATACCCGCAGCCCAATAATTGAAGCAAGTTTTTTAAATACTTCGCAAGCAACAGAAGTTACGAATGACCTTATTTCTTTGAGTTGGAAGCATAATTTTGCAAATTCAAAACTTAGCGTTCAGGCATCAAACCTATATGTTGACGAATGGTATAGAACCCCAGGCTCAACTTCAACCACCACATTCAATGGTGGCCCTGGTGTTTACACTCCAAGAACTTCTGAAAACACAATCATTGATATTTTATGGCAAAAAGAATTTCCAATTGGTTTAGTGCTTTTAGGCGGTCAATATAAAACCACAAAAGCAACCGCAGACACCTATGACATGAGTAATTGGAAGGATAATTCATCCTTGACCACATTCACAACCAGTATGGGTGGATATGACCGAACGTTGGCAGCATTCTTTGATTATCATTGGAAATTACAAGATAAGTTAAGCGGAACATTGGGTTTGCGGTTTGAGAACTGGAAGACATATGATGGTTATACCCTTGACTTCACTAAACCAAATGACACGTCATTAAACCAGCATTTGCCATCAAACACACTTGAAAGCACAACACCAAAAGCAACTGCGGCATATCAAATATCTGATAATAGCCGTGTAAAAGCATCATGGGGACAAGCCTTCCGCGCACCAGATGCACGCAGCCTTTACAGAACTTATTATCGTGGCACAGTTCTTTATAATGCAAACCCATTCTTGAAGCCGGAAAAAAGTGAATCTTTTGATATTGGCTATGAATATAGCTTTTCAAAAGGTGGCATTTTTAAACTTTACGCATTCCAAAATGAGATCACAGATATGATTTCAAGCAAAACCATATCTGCAACCTATGTTGAGCGTATCAATATCGGCAAATCACGTATCAAAGGTATTGAGGCAGCATTTAATATTCCGCTGCCATATAATTTCAAATTAAATAGCAATTATACTTATATGGATTCAAAAGTTATTGATAACCCAACCGACCTCGCCTCTGTTGGAAAACAACTAACTTCTATTCCAAAAGAAATGGCCAATATCGGCATAAGCTATGATAATAAAAAATTCTTTGGTTCTTTAAACTATCAATATGCATCAAAAAGATATTTCAACACCTCTAATAACGATATAATTGAAGGTGTTTACGGCGCATATGATGCCTATAATATTTTAAATGCAAAACTAGGCTATCGTTACAACGATAATGTTACCTTAAGTCTTGCCGTTTCAAACCTTACCGATGAGACCATTTATAACTCCGTAATTACCGAGGGGCGCTCTTGGTACTTGCAACTCAGTACAAAATTCTAAACCATTCATAAGGAACACAACAATGACAAGAAGTTTATGGGTTGTAGTCCACAGATGGCTTGGACTTTTCATGGCGGCATTCCTTTTAATTGCGGGTATTACAGGAACTGCATTATGTTTTTACCCTGAAATTCAGCTTGCGCTAAATCCCAAATGGCAAAAGGTTGACCCACAACACAATTATCTTGATGCCAAGCAAATAGTTGCAGAGGTTGAGAAAAAATATCCAAACCTTAGTGTCTCCACGGTTGATTTTCGCGGCATGGATGAAGTTGCATCCGTGAGAGTTACCCCAAAAATGCAACACGGAAATGGACAGCGCCAAGGTCAAGGTCAAGGTCATGCTCAGGGTCAGGGTCAGGGGCATAATCACGCCAAAGCAAACTTACCGTTCGATCGCATAATCCTAGACCCTAAAACAGGCGCAATTGTTGATACGGTTAAAACCAATGACATTGCCAAGGGCGGAATTTCGCGCCTAGGAGAATTCTTATTATATTTGCATTTTCAATTATCACTCGGAAAAATTGGCACCTTATTCATGGGAATTGTTGCCATTGTTTGGCTATTAGATAGTTTTGTAAATTTCTATTTGACCTTACCGAAATTAAAACCTGCGCAAACAGGCGAAGATGATGTAAACCACAAAAACTTCTGGCAAAGATGGGCACCATCATGGAAAATTCGCACAAAAAGCGGCGGCTATAAACTTAACTTTGATCTTCACCGTGCGTTTGGTTTGTGGCTATGGGCTGTTCTGGTAATATTTGCATGGTCTAGCTTTCAATTTAATTTCCATATGGATTTATATCCAAAATTGATGAAAACTATAAGTGATTATGAAACCACATCTGACACGTTGCCCAAACTGAAAAAACCATTAATGAACCCAAAAATTGATTGGGGACAAGCACAAGAACTTGGCAATTCATATGCTAAATCAGAGCTTGAAAAAATTGGTGTTGAACCAATCGCGCCAGTGCGTATTTTTTATAATCCACGTAGTGGCGCATATTATTACCAAACCACCACGACAAAGGATTTGGAAGATCGCCCAAGACATCACGGAACCATGGTTTATATCGATGGCAATAGTGGAAAAATGCTTCGCTTCAGTAGGCCAACCGGAGAGCATTGGGGAAATACCCTATCTAGTTGGACCGCATCACTACATTCAGGCGTAGTTTTTGGGTGGGCGTACAGAATATTTGTTTCCCTTTTGGGTCTTGTGGTTGCCGGTCTATCACTTACAGGATTTATCATTTGGATAAAAAAACGTGGTGCACGCCAAACCGCAAAAATAAGGATTAAACAAAAACTTCTTCCTGCTGCCGCAGAATAATTTTAACAATATAAAAAGACCGCCAAAAGGCGGTCTATTTTTTATTTTTTTGCAATTTTGTCTAATTGCTCTTGCATTGCTTTTAGCTGCTCTTGCATCGCTTTTAATTGGTTATCGGCCTGTGGCTCTTCTTTTGGTGTAGGGTAGAATGGGTTACCGGTCATTGCCTGCGCAGCCTTGGTAAACATTTCCATATTTGCCTTCATGGCATTTGAAAACATATCAAAGCCAGGGTTTTCACCACCAACAGATAACGCCTTGCGCCATTGATCTTGATATTGTGCGAAATTTTTCATCGACATCTCAAGATATGATGGAAAAAAGCTTTGGACGCTTTTGCCATAATATGAAATCAAATCACGAAGGAAATTCACGCTTAGAAGGTTTGAATCACCATTTTCTTCTTCAAAAATGATTTGTGTAAGAACTTGGCGGGTAATATCTTCGCCGGTTTTTGCATCCAAAACCACAAATTCAACGCCATCACGCACTAATTGTGATAAAAATTCCAATGTCACATAAGACGAAGAATCCGTATTATACAAGCGGCGATTGGCGTATTTTTTGATAATTACCTTTTCTTTCTTCGCGTTCATTTTTAACCCCAAGCTGTATTTTTTTTCTTGTGCATCGCAGCACTTATACAATAGTATTAATTTATGCAACACCAATACTTTAGTAATTGTCAAGTGACTTTGTAAGATATAAAGGATTTAACACTTTTGCTGCAGAGCAAAAAAACAGGGAGTTTTGAGGAGGAATTCATGACAGAAATTGTTATCGCATCATTTGCACGTACACCGGTTGGCTCATTCTTGGGTGGCCTTTCATCACTAAAAGCGCATGACCTTGGCAAAATTGCCATTGAAGAAGCCGTAAAACGTGCTGGTATCAAACCTTCTGATGTTAACGAAGTTATTCTAGGTCAAATCCTTTCAGCCGGCCAAGGACAAAACCCTGCACGTCAGGCAAGCCGTAATGCGGGTATTCCAGACGAAGTTCCGGCATGGCAAATCAACCAACTTTGTGGCTCTGGCCTTCGCGCGGTTGCATTGGCTGCGGGGCAAATTGCCACCGGACAAGCAGATGTAGTTATCGCGGGCGGCATGGAATCAATGTCACAAGCAAATCACGCAGCGTTCCTTCGCAATGGGCAAAAAATGGGTGGTGTTACCTTTAATGATACCATGCTTACCGATGCATTGACCGATGCATTCCATGATTACCATATGGGGATCACCGCCGAGAACGTTGCCGAACAATGGCAAATTTCACGCGCTGAACAAGACGCATTTGCGGTTGCATCGCAAAACAAAGCCGAAGCCGCCCAAAAGGCAGGTAAATTCAAAGAAGAAATCGTACCTGTAACCATCAAAACCCGCAAAGGCGATGTTGTAGTTGAAAATGACGAATATATTCGCCACGGCGCAACAATCGAGGCAATGACTGCCCTTAAACCTGCTTTCAAAAAAGACGGCACGGTAACTGCGGGTAATGCGTCTGGTATTAACGACGGTGCGGCGGCAATTGTTTTGATGTCAAAAGCCAAAGCAGACGAATTGGGCGTTACCCCAATTGCGACCATCAAATCATATGCAACAGTTGGTGTTGACCCTGCTATTATGGGTACTGGCCCAATTCCATCATCTAAAAAAGCACTTGCGATTGCGGGTTGGGATGTAAAAGACCTTGATCTTGTAGAAGCCAACGAAGCCTTCGCGGCACAGGCAATTGCCGTTAACCGCGATATGGGTTGGGACACTGATAAAGTAAACGTAAACGGCGGCGCAATTGCGATTGGTCACCCGGTTGGCGCATCTGGCGCACGTATCCTTTGCACCCTATTATCTGAAATGCAAAAGCGTGATGCCAAAAAAGGCCTTGCAACCCTATGCATCGGTGGTGGTATGGGCGTAGCACTTTGCGTAGAACGTGCGTAATCCAGCCATTTTGCGAACGTAGTGAGCAGTAAAATCAAAATTAAAGGAAAACCGAAAACCTAGTTTTCGGTTTTCTTTATTTTTTAAACAAAAAAGCCCCTTTCGGGGCTATTTTGTTAATGGCGGACATAAGGGGTATAAAGTTGAAACCAAAATGTGAGCAAAGCGAACGCCAAATCAAAAATTGCGGACATAGGGGGATTTGTTAAAACTATCGGTAATCCGATAGTTTTCCGCTTTCGCGCGCTCGGACTTACGCCCTGCGCGACCAAATTGCGTTGCAATTTGTGAACCCTGTGTGGGTCATTCACCAGCCATAACCACAATTAACAAAAAAGCCCCTTTCGGGGCTATTTTGTTAATGGCGGACAGAGGGGGATTTGAACCCCCGATACCCTTACGAGTATGCCGCATTTCGAGTGCGGTGCTTTCAGCCGCTCAGCCACCTGTCCAATAAAATTGGATTAGGCTTTGTATTAAAAACTGTCTAGTATTGGATACATTTTCGCAAAATTTTAAGCGGATAATGCAACCTTATAATTTACCTGCTTCGCGTTCTTTCACAGCCTTGAAGGCGATTTTTGGGAATTTTTCGGCGACATATCCGATATCCCATGCCGATTTTCCAAGATAGACCAAATCATCATCAATATCGCGCGCGATGCCCATTTTATTGCGATCCATGAAATTATCCATATCGACTTTGCTTTCAGCACTTATCCAGCGCACGGCATTATAAGGGCAGGCTTCAAATGTTGCCTCAAGCCCATATTCAGCCTTGATGCGTTCAACCAAAACGTCAAATTGCAACGGACCAACCGCACCAACAATCATATCTGAACCAATATCAGGGCTGAAAAGCTGGGTAACGCCTTCTTCGGATAATGCGCGTAATGCCTTGCCCAAATGTTTGGCTTTTAGTGGGTCTTTTACAAACACGCGGCGCAAAATTTCAGGGGCAAAGTTTGGAATACCAACAAATGAAATATTACCAGATACCGACAAACTATCACCAACCCGCAAAACACCGTGATTGGGAACACCAATAATGTCACCCGCATATGCCTCATCGGTTAATTCACGATCTTGGCCGACAAACATCATCGGATTATGCACACCAATTTGTTTGCCAGATAAGGTTTTAAGGCGCATTCCGCGCGTAAACTTACCACTTGCAAGGCGAACCATTGCCACGCGGTCACGGTGGTTGGGGTCCATATTGGCCTGAATTTTAAAGACAAAGCCCGCAACTTCATTGCCATCGGCTTGAACTTCGGACGGCACGCCCTTGATGGCGCATTTGGTATTATGCGGTGCAGGTGCATAATCCACCAAGCCATCAAGCAAATCCACAACACCAAATTGACGAAGTGCCGAGCCAAAGAAAACCGGCGTCATATGCCCTTCACGGAAAGATTGCAGGTTAAATTCAGAATAACCACCTTGCACCAATTCCGCACCCATTTGAATTTCTTCAAGCTCTTCGGCACTTAGGATATTGCCGGCTTCATCAAGTGGCATACGTTCGTGGGTTATCATGCCCGCCTGCCCTGGTTGTGGGCGTTCAAAGGCAACGAATTTATTATTTCGTAAATCAACCATGCCTTTAAAGCGATTGCCCGAACCTTGCGGCCAGAAAATTGGCGCGGGGTCAAGCGCTAGTTTGCTTGCAACCTCGTCCAATAATTCCATTGGATCTTGGGCTTCGCGGTCCATTTTGTTTATAAAGGTTATGATTGGAATATCACGAAGTCGGCAAACTTCGAATAGTTTTAATGTCTGCGGCTCTATACCTTTTGCGGCATCAAGCACCATAACCGCACTATCCGCGGCAGTAAGTGTACGATAAGTATCTTCGGAGAAATCTTCGTGCCCCGGGGTATCAAGCAAATTGATAATATTATCGCGGTGTTCAAAGGTCATAACCGATGCCGAAACCGAAATCCCGCGTTCTTTTTCAATATTCATAAAATCCGATGTCGTGCGGCGTTGTTCACCACGCGCGCGAACCGCACCCGCCATACGAATTGCACCACCCGTTAACAACAGGTTTTCTGTCAATGTGGTTTTACCCGCATCGGGGTGGGAAATAATTGCAAAAGTTCTTCTGCGGGCTGATTGCCGTGCTAATTCATTCATTTGATTTGCCTTTGAGATAGGCGCTTTTATACAAAAATCGTCCAAGGTCAAATGCGTCGCTACAAAAAGGCAAATTTATCGTTCAATTTTACCTTTTTATAATCGGATTGTGATATTTTACCATTATGCAGATATCGAATAATAATATTACAAGCCTTTTGAATACGTCCTATAAGGATCGTAAACAGGCGGAATCTGCACAAAAAAATGAACAGGCAAAACAGGCATTAAACACACTTTTAACCGCCAGTAAAAACACAACCAAAGAAATTAATGATAATAAAAAAGCCAATGCCAAGGCGCGCCTGCAAGAGGTTGCAAAACGTATTCAGCAATTAAAACTAAATTTCACTGGTGATCCCAAAATTTTGGCACGTATGCTGGCATCATTGGTAAAAGAATTAAAGCAAATCATTAAAGATTATGGCTCTGCACTTGGCAGTGATGGCATTGGGGCGGCTGGTTATTCTGATGCTTCGATTGGTATTACAAAAACCGCTGCGGCTAATGAAACGACAGCATCCACAGACGCAAATACCCAAGCCCAAGATGTGGCAGTAACACAAGCCACAAATGATACAAGCGCCACCGTAGAAGCCACCGAACAATCATCTGAAAAGCCAACCCAAGACACATCAGAGGCCGCAAATTCAAACACCCAACCAGCCGACAAAACCAACGAAAATCCGGTATTGAAACCCAAGGAAGAAGATGAATTTGTCAAAATGGCGCGCAAGGCATTGGAGGATCTGAAAACGCTTTTCAAAATCGCCAAGGCGGCCGTCAAATTTACCTATAATGATAAAGAGGGCAATGAAATCATCAAAGACTTTGAAGATGATTTCAAAGACGCCGAAAAAGAATTTGCCGATATTGAAAACAAAACCAACACTGCCAATAGTGGCTCTTTGGTTTCACTGGTTGCCTAACTAATCCTTCAAGAAATACGTAACTGTTGTTACCACACGTACGGTTTTATCGACCTGTTTATCGCCGCTTTCATTCGGGATTTCGATTGCGGGGTTAACCTCTATCACGCCTTGATTGGCATTTTGAATTGCGCCGACCTTTGCACCCGATTCAGTGGCAAATTTTTGCGCCGCTTCACGTGCTTTTTTGGTCGCTTCGGATAATAATTCTGGTTTTAAATCGTTTAATTTAGTGAATAGGAATTTTGCGCCCGAATTATATTCATCACCACTTAGGACAACACCTTGTGCCAATAGCCCAGATAACCCACTTGCGGCCTTTGAAACCTTATCAACTTCGTTTGATTTAACCAAAATATCCTCGGTCAAAGAATATCTTAACCCCTCTTGAATTTGGTTATTGCCATATGAATTGGCCCATTTATCCTCAACGCGAATGTTTTGCACACTTATGGCATTATCGGCAAAACCTTGGGTCTTGAGGTAATTTTTAACCACATTCTCACCTTGGGTAAGGGTGTTGCGCGCCTCATCCAATGTTGCGCCATTGGCGGTGAAACGAATTGGCAAAAAGCCCAAATCCGCCTTTACCGAACGCTCTGCTAGGCCTTTTACGGTTACGGTGCGAAAGCCAAGGCGGGATTTTACCAAGCCATGCCCCGCAAAAAAACCACCGGCCGCAATACCAATTGCCATAAAAACAGCCGGAACCATATTCGAATTATTATTTGCCATCATTCCCTCTCTTTTAAAGGAAGGATTAACGATAATTTATGTTAAATTTAGGGCGGGGTTTAGGTTTAATACGCACATTCCTCATAAACCTTATTGATGTCCCCACCCCACTCATTTTTAAATTTATCAATCAGGCGCATTGCGGGGGTAATTCCGGTTTCGGCGATATCTTCAAGTTCACCCAAGAAGCCAGTTTCATTATCACCGGCGGCATTTAATGCGGCGCGGGCATTAAGGCCAGAACGGGCGATTTTTAAAGTTTCTTTGGCAATATCTTGCACCCGTATCCCACGAATTTTGGCATTTAGACCAAGTGCGGGAACGGCACGGCGCAAACCTTCAACATCATAGGCATCCCAATCTTTTACCAAATCAAGTGCCGCTGAAAGTGCGGTTTCATCGTACAAAAGCCCAACAAATAATGCGGGCAGCGCACAAAGGCGTGACCAAGGCCCCGCATCCGCGCCCCGCATCTCAAGATAGGATTTCATGCGTACTTCTGGGAACAGGGTGGTAAGGTGATCTTCCCAATCGGATTGGGTCGGTAATTGCCCTTCAAAGCCTTTTAACTTGCCCGCCATAAAATCACGGAATGAAAGGCCAGAAACATCATGGTAAATACCATCACGTTTTACAAAATACATCGGCACATCAAGCGCATATTCAACATAATCTTTGAAACCAAAATCCGAATTAAATACAAATTTCGGCACGCCGGTTCTATCGGGGTCGGTATCGGTCCATACATGGGCGCGATATGATTGATAGCCATTAAGACGCCCTTCGGCAAAAGGCGAATTGGCAAAAAGCGCGGTCGCAATGGGTTGTAATGCCAAAGATGCCTTAAATTTGCGCGCCATATCGGCTTCGGAGGCAAAATCAAGATTAACCTGAACCGTACAAGAGCGGAACATCATTTGCCGCCCCAAACGCCCAACCTTTTGCATATATTCACGCATAATGTTGTAGCGCCCTTTTGGCATCATTGGCACATCTTCAAGGCGGGTTTTGGGCTGGAAACCAAGCCCCAAAAAGCCAATCCCCAAATCATCGGCAACCGAACGCACTGCCGTCAAATGGCTTGCAATCTCAATACAAGTTTCGTGAATTGAATTTAACGGCGCGCCCGATAATTCAAACTGACCACCCGGTTCCAAAGTTACCGAGCCATAACCTTCTTGAAGGCCAATTATATTATCGCCCTCATAAATTCCATCCCAATGCGTATTGGTTTTAAGGCCGTCTAAAAGTGCCTTAATACCCTTTTCACCCTCATACGGGACGGGATCATTTGTGCCATGATAAAAACCAAATTTCTCATGTTCGGTGCCAATACGCCATTCATCCTTTGGCTTCATACCTTTGGTAAAAGTGTATAAAAGGTCATCGTATTTTTCGATTGGCGTATTTTTATCGATTTTTGCCATTAAATTGCTTTCTAATCTGGCGGTTACTTTGGCCGCATTTAAGTTTATTTTTTGCCCATTACAACAAGAATATTTTTCTAAAAATCACCATAAAAGGTCTGCAAAAGTGTAAGCCCTGCAATCGCAGCAGTATCGGCACGCAATATCCGTTTCCCAAGGGCAATTGGAATAACATTTGTGTGTGACAATAAAAATTCACGTTCCTTGTCGCTAAAGCCGCCTTCTGGCCCAACCAAAAGTGCTATTCTGTCGCCTTTATCTGGGTTTGCATTGGCAATGGTTTTTCCACCACCGGCCTCATCAGCGAAAAGGACTTTGCCATCAAAACCCTCAACCGCGCTTGCAAGATAGTTAAGGTCAGAAATCTTGGGAATATTAAGCCTTTCACATTGTTCGGCAGCCTCGATGGCAGTTAAAAGATATTTTTCTGTATTAATTTTTCGTACAATGGTGCGTTCAGTTAAAACAGGTCGTAAATTTGCAATCCCTAATTCAGTTGCTTTTTCAATTATATTATCGTTGCGATGCCCTTTTATGGGCGCAAAAAACAACGTCAAATCAGGTAGGTTTTCCTGTTCACGTAATTTCGTCACAAGTTCAACAATAACAGATTTTTTGGACGAAGATTTTATTTTTGCCGAATATTCGCCGTCTTCGCCGTTGAAAACGGTAATCTCATCACCGTCTTTAAGGCGCATAACATTGTGGACATAATGGGCATGCTCCTTACAAAGGGGAATTTCTGCGCCAATTGAAAAGGGAAAATTTATAAAAAGCCTCGGATTATCGCGCATATCGCCACCCATTTAAACAATAGACAATATAAGTAATGCAAAAAACCAAATTTTAAAGACTTTGATGTGATTTCAAATTGCAAAAATATGGGTGAAATTATATTAGGGCGCATGATTTTACTTAGCGCAAACGGTGCGCGCTCTTTAATTGAAGAAGCGGCGCAAATATTAGAGAACATTGGTGGCTTTGGTGCTGTATCTTGGCACGAATGCGAAAGACGACAATTCCGCCTTGAGGCATATTGCGAAGATGAAGAAGTTGCGCAATCGGGCGTTGGCGCACTTGCTATCATGCTGCCTGAAATAAATGCTAAATTTGCCCCACTCGAAGATAATGATTGGGTGCGTATGTCACTAGAAGGCTTGCCGCCAGTGAATGCCGGTCGTTATAGAATTTGTGGCACACATGACAAACGCAAAACCCGCAATGGTCGCCTTGAAATCATCATTGATGCCGGCGAAGCATTTGGCACGGGGCATCACGGCACAACACGCGGCTGCTTGCTTGCACTTGATAAATTGGTCAACGCTAATAAACGGCCAAAACACGTGCTTGATGTTGGCACTGGCTCTGGGGTTTTGGCAATTGCGGCGGCACAAGTTGGCGCAAAATGTATTGGTACAGAAATTGATGCCAATGCTGCGCGGGTCGCGGTTGAAAATATGAAAATCAACCATACCTCGTCGGCTGTAAAAGTTTATGTTGCCAATGGCATTAAAAAAGCAGGAATTCGTAAGGCCGGCGGTTATGATTTGGTATTTGCCAATATTTTGATGAAGCCATTGGTTAAATTATCGTGGGATTTGTCGGCATCGGTTAAAAAAGGTGGTCACCTTGTGCTATCTGGTCTTTTGGCAACCCAAGAACCAAGCATTAAGCGCGCCTTTGGCAACAAGGGTATGAAATTGGTAAATATTTACCATCAGGATGTTTGGTCCACCCTTACCTATCAGAAGATATAGTTTTTAATATTTATCCCGCACTTATGTTTAGGCGGCATTTGCCCCCGGCAAAGATAATGACGCATAGGTGCGCGTACCTGGCGTGTATGAAAGCCCGTGTACGAAATCCATCAATATATCTTCAAAGCCTTTTGCATCAATTTGCATCGCTTCACGATTTGGGAAACGGTATGACCAGAATGATCCAATATGCGAAACCACACCCATCAAATGCCCCAATTCGATAAATAATTGCGGGCTTTCAAGAAGGAATTTCTTGAACGCTGCGGCATGGGCTTTTTCAATCAAATCATCAAAAGCCTTGTCATAAAGCGCCATAATCTCTTTACATTCGAACGCAACTTCACGAAGTGATTGTTTTAATTGCGATGCAAGGCGTGAAATATTGGCTTTGGTTTCCGTATCCGCACGGTCAGTAATACGAACCTTATCAACGTGACCAATAACAGAGACCAAATCACTATAAATTGTGTCCATCTGCCATTTGAAATAAATAAATCCGCGCCACGCAAAAATACCGTCACGGAAACTATCACCCTCTAGTCCCAAGGCAACCCTTAATGGCTCCAATTTTTCGTCGGCTTCGTTTGATAAAATCAAATCCACCATTTTGTTTACAAGCTCATTGGAACCTTCGCTATCACCGCCAGAGAATGCAATTTCAATAAGACGCGAAATTTCAGTAGAGGTAAAGTTACGCATTCTTTCAACATCCGCAGGCGAAATATCGAAATAACAATCGGCCGGATAATGGTCATGCTTACGTAAATATTCACGCAAAAGAAATGGATCGAGTGATGGTAATTTATTTATCATTACCAGCAATTCCATATCCTCTTTCAATGCCTCAACATTGCTGCCTGTTGCTGCGGCGAGTGCCTCACGGTAATTGGTCTGGTTTACGAAAATTGCTTGCCCACCAAAGTTAAGCGATTCCCGAATTAGCGGGAAAATTATCTTGGTCACGACTTTTTGGCGGCGCGGCATTAAATATTGTTCATCTGTGCGCAAACGGTGCTTAACAATAATTGCACGATTAAGTTTTGGATTTTGGAAAAGTGGTTTTTCTTCATACTCAGGGTCGCCCGAATGCTTTTCAAAAACACGATAAAGGTTTAAAACCCGACCAGTTGAGCCGAATTTATGCAGCATTTCGAGACTTCGAACACCTTTGGTTTCCAAACCATACTCCAATTAAAACATATATTTTTTTAAATTTGCAGGGCGATTTAATCACACGAAGGTGTAAAAAACATTAAACAAGTCGAACTTTTTTTGAAAATTATGCTATTGCATATCCAAAGCAGAAGGTGCGTAATGACAAATAATGAAAATAATAATGGCTTAAGCTTCCAAACCTTTAACACAGTTGGCGGGAAAAATTTTGGACAAAATGCGATTCCTAAAATCCGTGAAAAACTTAAAACATTGGGTCTGGACGGTATCATTATACCACACGAAGATGAATGGCAAAACGAATATATCCCGGCCGCCTTTGAGAGATTATTATTTGCGACTGGATTTTCTGGTTCGGCGGGCAGCGCAATTGTGACGCTTGAAAATGCCTATATGTTTACGGATGGGCGCTATACAATTCAGGTAAAAGTGCAAACGGATAACGATTTATTTGAATATTGGGATTTGGTTTCTAAGGGGCCAAAAGTTTGGCTTGAAGAAAAGTCAAAGGGTTTGAAAATTGGTTATGATCCAAAATTATTCACCCCCGCATCGCTTAAAACCCTTACCGAAGCGGCACAATTTGGCGGCGGTGAATTGGTTGAACTAAAAAGCAATCCAATCGATGAAATCTGGGAAAACCGCCCTGCAAAACCTGCGGCACTTGCTATGCCACATGAAGATAAATTTAGCGGTGAAAATGGTGCGTCAAAGCGTGGAAAAATTGCCGAATCTTTAAGCGAGGGTGGCAATCATGCGGTTATTCTTACCTCACCGCCATCAATCGCTTGGGCGTTTAATATTCGCGGTGGTGATGTTTCACGTTCGCCATTGGTTTTATCAAATGCGATTATTAATAATGATGCAACTGCGCAACTATTCATTGCCCCTGAAAAAGTAACCCCAGAGCTAAAAGCACATCTGGGAAATGGCGTTGAAGTTTTAAGCGAAGCAGATTTTGAACCTGCACTTGCAAAACTATCGGGCAAAAATATTGCCGTTGATGGCGGGCTAACCTCGGCATATATTGTTAACGTTCTTAAAAATTCTGGCGCAAATGTTAATGAGGTACAAGACCCAACTACTTTACCGCGCGCGATGAAAAACGAAACCGAAATCAAGGGAATGATAAATGCCCATATTACCGATGCGGTAGCAATGGTTAAATTCCTGCATTGGTTTGATCAAGAGGCACCAAAGGGTATTTTAACCGAAATTTCTGCGGCACAAAAATTAGAATCATTCCGTGCGCAATCACCGGAATTGGTGGATTTGTCTTTTGATTCTATCTCTGGCGCGGTTTCAAACGCCGCAATGGCACATTACCGTGTCAGCGAAGAGACCAACAAAACTATTGAACCCAATTCATTCTATTTGATTGATTCAGGTGGGCAATACAAAAACGGCACAACCGACATCACCCGCACCATTAGTGTTGGCGAAGTTAGTGACGAAATGAAAGACCGTTTCACCCGTGTTCTAAAAGGTCATATCGCACTTTCATCCATTAAATTCCCAGAAGGAACCCCTGGCTGTATGCTTGATACCTTGGCGCGTATGGCATTGTGGGATGGTGGTTTTGACTATGACCATGGTACAGGTCATGGTGTTGGCTCATATCTTGGGGTGCATGAAGGCCCACAAAGAATTGCCAAAGTTCTTGCCAATATCCCGCTTCGTGAAGGTATGATTTTATCAAACGAGCCTGGTTTTTATAAAATGGGTGGCTATGGTATCCGCACCGAGAATTTGCAATATGTTACCAAAGCAACCGTGCCACAAGGCGGTGAACGCCCAATGCATAGTTTTGTAACCCTTACCCTTGTACCAATCGATACACGGGCAGTTGTTATTGAAATGCTATCCGATAACGAAAAGAAATGGCTTAATGAATATCACGCCAAAGTCTATAAAACCATCGGCCCATTGGTTGATGAGGATACACGAGATTGGCTATTTGAGGCATGCAAGGCGGTTTAAGTTCAAATTAAAAAAAGACCCCGATTTTTCGGGGTCTTTTTTTTAATTTTTAAATCAAGATTAGCCGCCGCCAAGAACAGTTTTCACCTTTTCGGCAAGTTGCACCATTTCAAACGGTTTAGGTAAGAAGTGGATGTCGCGATCTTTTTCAAGAATTTCGCCAAAGTCTTGCTCAGCATAGCCTGACATGAAAATAACCCTTGCCTCACCCAAATATGGTTTTGCTTCTTTCAAAAGGGTTGGACCATCCATAATCGGCATCACTACGTCAGAAATCAAAAGGTCAATCTCACCAGAGTTTTGCTCCAAAATTTCAAGCGCTTCTTCGCCGTCACCCGCTTCTTTTACATCGTAGCCACGCTGTTTAAGGATTTGGGCAGTGATTGAACGCAAACCATCCTCATCCTCAACCAAAAGAATTCGCCCTTTACCAGAAAGATTGGTGGCGCGTTTAACAGGCTCTTTAACCGGTGCCGGTGCAGCCTTAACCGCTTCTTCTTCATTTGCTTCTGGAAGGAATACAGAGAAGGTTGTTCCCTTGCCTACTTCGGTCTCAAGCGTAATGTAACCGCCCGATTGTTTAACAATTCCATAAACACTCGCCATACCAATACCGGTACCTTTTCCGGTTTCTTTGGTGGTAAAGAATGGTTCAAAAATCTTTTTGGCGGTTTCTTGTGTCATGCCAGAGCCATTATCAGACACCGAAATTTGGCAATATTTCACATTCGGAATATCGGCGACTTTTTCGTCTTTTAATGCCTTAACAAGTTCATCGCGACTTGCCTTTTTCGTGGACATTTTAACCCATCCACCAGAAGGATTATGCGAAAGCACTGCATCACGCGCATTGGTAATAAAGTTCATAAACATGGTTTCAAGCTGTTGCTTATCAGCCATAACATTTGGCAAATCGCGCCCGTGATGGATTTCAAATTTGACCCGTTCATCAAGCACTTGATGCAATAGATACGAAAACTCGGTCAATACTGCGCCAATATCCAAAACCTCGCGGCGGAACGTTTGCTTACGTGAGAAGGCCAAAAGCGTATGCACCAAATTCGCAGCACGCCCCGTGGTATTTCTAATACCTTGCAATTCTTGATATGATGGATCACCAACCGGATGGCGCATCAAAAGCGCATCAGTATTAAGAACGATTACGGTCAAAAGATTGTTTAATTCGTGCGCCACTTCAGAGGCAATTTTACCTATAACTTCCATTTTATTGGCTTGGGTAAGGCGGCCTTCCATTTCACGGCGTTCGGAAATATCGATTAAAAGTACGGCTGCACCTTTTTCGCCATCTTCCAAAAGCCACGCTTCACAAATGGTTTTATTGTTATTTTTCATCACCAATTCAACTGGTGACACCGAACCAATTGCAAGTTTATCAAGTTTTATAACATCTTCATCGCTTACAATTTCGCGAAGGTTTTGCCCGCTATCAACCCCTGAAATACGAACGAATGCAGGGTTTGTGCCGATGATTTGCGCACTTGAAATATCGCGTCCTGAAAGCCTCGCAATACCAAGTGGCGCACCCGCAATTAATGATGCCAGATTGGCGCGCGAAATTGGCGGAACCTCGGCAATGCTTTCAATTTGTTTGGCTGGAAGCGGAACAGTTTTTACAACATTTTCCTCTTCAATATCGAAATTTTTATTTTTTGGTGCGCCTAAAGATAAAAGGCGTACGATATTATCGTCACCAAATGGCGTGATTTGCACGATATATTCTTCTATTGCCTCGGTTAAAGGGCGACGATGGCGCAAGGCCTTACCAATTCTAAAAATTTTATCTTTGGTGGCTTTATCTTTAAAAATCGCCTCAAACTGCCCATCTTTTTGGGAAATCCGCCATTCTGGATTGGCAAGTTTCAAGTCGCCATTTTTTGAAAAGATTGCTGCTGGCTCAAGATATGAGTTAAGCAATTGCACCAGTAATTTTGCTTCCATCGGTTCGGAACTAAAGAGGTTTAACATTTTCTCGCCTATTCATTAGCGCCCGCAACACTTACGCGCGGTGCATTATTTCTTGGTATTGTAATTGTTGGTTTCTTTTTGGCTGCTACAGACAGAATTGATCCGATAATTTTGGCAACCGCATGATAAAATTCTTCGGGTATCGGTTGTTCAAGTTCGGCTTGCGCAAACAAGGCACGTGCAAGTGGGCGATCTTCAACAATCGGAATTTCATGCTGTCCGGCAATTTCACGAATGCGAAGTGCAACATTATCAACACCCTTAGCAACGCAAATTGGTGCCGCATCTTCGCCCGGCACATATTTAAGTGCGACCGCATAGTGTGTCGGGTTGGTGATAATTACGGTTGCCTTTGGGATATTTTGCATCATGCGCTTTTTAGCGCGTTCCATCCGTATTTGTTTTAATTTTCCTGCAATTAATGGGTCGCCTTCGGTATCTTTAAACTCTTGCTTCATTTCATATTTCGACATTTTATTACGCTGCATGAAATTGAAGCGTTGTAAAAGATAATCTGCCACCGCAAAAATAATCAAAATAATCAGTAGCTTCATTAATATCGCGCGTAACACCGTAAACAAAAATGGGCCAACCGCACCAATCTCCATATCGACGAGGCCTTTGGCATCATCAAAATATGGTTTAGCAGCATTATAGGCAACAATGCCCAAAATAATGACTTTGAACAAGGTTTTGGCAAATTGCATCAATGATTCTTTGCCAAAAATTCGTTTAAAACCTGCGATTGGTGAAATCTTATCTGGCTTGGGCTTTAACTTTTCATAGGTGAAGATTAGGCCCGTTTGCCCCGCGTGTCCCGCAATCGCCGCAATCGTCATACCGCCAAACAATACCGCAAGGCTTAGTCCGACATGCACCCCAACCGATAGCATTAATGATTGCATTGCACCTTCACCGATTGGAATTTCGTGTGGATTGGCAATAAAAACCATACAAAAACGGGTAATATCGGCGGCAATTTTTGAACCAATTGAAATAATAATCCCAAACGCAACCACCAAAATAAGGGTTGATGCCACGTCTTGCGACATTGGCACATCACCCTTTTCACGCGCTTGTTGGAGCTTTCGCGGTGTGGGGTCAAATATTTTCTGGGATTCGTCTTCTTCCAACTTACCCCCCTAATTCAATTGCCGCGCGGCATCTGCCATGAAATTAACCCATGTCATCATCCCTGCACCTAAGGTAATAAGGAATAAAAATATGCCCAAGAAAACTTGAATTGGCTGCGCGATGAAAAACACCTGAATTGCTGGTGCGGCGCGGTTTATCACGCCAAGAACCACGTTATATACAATGCCGAATAATAACATTGGTGCGGTAATTCGAACCGCAATTCCAAAAGCATCTGAAAATGATTTGATGGCCCATTCGGCATTAGCACCAAAATTAAAATGACCATTTGGCGGCATGAAATTATATGAATTAATCATTCCAGTTATAAATAAATGATGCAAATTACTGGCAAAGATTAATGCCGTTCCAACCACCACTAAAAAGGTTGAAAAAATCGAACCTTGCTGACCTTGTGATGGATCGATTGACATCGCAAAACCAAGACCGGATTGCATACCCGCAATTGCACCAGCTGTTGTAAGCGCTGAAAAAAGCACCCGCAATATTGAACCAATCGCAAGACCAATCACAATCTCAACACCCAAAAGCGCATATAAAGCACCATTTGTTGCCGGTAATGGTGGCAATTTATAACTTACCAAAGGGGCAATAATGAACGAAACCAACAATGCCAATGATAGGCGAATCCGTGGTGGTACCGACGTATCACTTAATGCTGGCGCAAGCATAAATATCCCGCCCAGTCTGGCAAAAACCAGACCAAATGCCCAAATTTGTTGCGGGATAAATTCCATGACTTTGCCTATCCGCCACCATTGCCGGATGCAGCAATTCGTTGCATGGTTTCATGGAAAAAGTCGCTTAACATTCCGCCCATCAAAGGCATAAAAAACAACAAAGCGAGAAAAATTGTAAGGATTTTTGGAACGAACACCAAGGTCATCTCTTGGATTTGGGTTAATGCCTGTAACAAACCGATTACAACACCAACCACAAGGCCGAGAATCATTGCCGGTGCTGCCATTGCAATAACCAACCAGACCGCACTTCTTGCGATATCGAGAACCTGTGACGCTTCCATATTTCTTTTCCGAAAAGACGACTTATTTCTTTAAGTCCGTTAATACATTGCTAAAATATGGTTAATATTGGGTAACTATTTTGAGGCAGTATCAGGTTAAACTGTATCACAATTGAATAAATATAATTTAATTCGCACCGCGCTTGTTTTTATCCATTGCACAATTATAAGTTAAAAATGTAATTGTAGGTATCACTTAATTCCTACCAAGAAACTTGCTATGAAACCGTATTTTTTATTGCCGTTAACGCTCTTATTTTGTGGATGCACAAGCATAAATATTAAAGATAAAAATCATAATTATGATGAAAAATTATCGTCAAATTCTATAATTATTGAATCCATAGAAGGTATGCGGGCTGCAGATCAATATGAAAGATTCTATATTATTGATTTAATGAAGAATGATAAAATACCGCAAGAAGAAAAAGAAATACAAATAAAAACTATTGGCGATACAATTACAAGAAACGATATAATACGTACAGATAAATTAAAAAAAATCCTTGCAAATAATGATATTATCCAAATCGCAGAATTTTCACCGAAAACAGCGCATTCAGCATTTTTGCTTATTATTCATGCCACCCATGACAAAAATTTTCAGAAACAAAATATATCAAAAGCTGAAAAACTTGTGAAAGATGGAACATTGGATGCAAATAGCTTTGCAATTCTTTCAGACAAAATTGCAATTGGTGAAATGCGCCCCCAAAAATATGGCACTCAACTTATATGTATTGGCAAAAACCGCGAAATGGTAGGTCAACCAAATATCTTACAAGTTGAAAAAGCTCGTGAAGAAATCGGGCTTGAGCCATTGTCTGAATATATTGCATCCAACGACAAACTATACGGTAAATGCAATTAAAACTGTCATAAACCCTGCGCAAAATATTGCTAAAGCGGCGTGGTTACTCCATAAAAATAAAAAGAGAAGATTATGCCAGAAAACAAAAACCCCCATTTCAACGATATTATCTCACAATCCCTTTCACGCCGCAATTTTGTTCAAGTATCATTGGCTGTTGGCGCGGCCTTTTCAATGTCACCCGGAAATGCGCTTGCAAAAGGTATTTCCCCAAGCAAGATTGGTTTTACTTCGGTTGCAGAGAACCTTGTAAATGATGTAATTGTGCCAGAGGGGTATGAATGGCATAAGTTAATGTCGTGGGGTGATGCACTTTTCATCAACCAAGCCCCCGCCAAGGAACAAGTTGGCGCGCCATTTAATTTCACCCGTGATGAACAGACAAAACGTGTCGGCACTTGTAACGATATGTTCGCAGTCTTCGCAAAAAATTATTCATATCCTTGGTCTGATAAGGCACAGAATGAATATATAGTCTGCTCTAATAATGAATATGTCGTGCCATATTTGCTTGTGGCAGCGAAAAAAGGCAACTTCGCCCCCACCCCTCAAGAAATCGAGGCAATGTATGCCGCACAGGGGGTTACTATTGCCTGTGTAAACCATGATACCAAAACCGGTGCATGGGAATTAGTTCAGGTTGAAGATAAAGAAGGCGCATTAAACCGCCGTATCACACCATTCACCGAAGTAGTTTTTGACGGCCCTGCAAAAGAGCATGAATGGATTAAAACATCTGGTATGATAACTAATCAAATCGAAAAATATGCCGGAAAACTTCCCAAAAACCCTGATGGCATTATGTGTGGAACAATGCAAAATTGCGCCGGCGGTTATACACCATGGGGCACATATCTTACCGCCGAAGAAAACATCGATAATATGTATTTCACAACCTCACCAAATTGTGAAAATATTGAAAATGCCCGTAAACAAGCGGGATATGTGTATGATGAAGCAAGTTTTGGCTATGGCAATCTTTGGAAATGGGGTGGCCCAGACCAGTTTGATTTGTCACGCAACCCATTCGGCCCATCACTTTATGGCTGGATTGTTGAGATTGACCCGCACGATCCATCATGGACACCGCGCAAGCATACTGCATTGGGTCGCAAAAAGAATGAAAGCGCAAATTCAGTAATCACAAAATCTGGAAATGTTGCGATTTATACTGGCGATGACCAAGCAAATGAATTTGTCTATAAATTCATTTCAAAAAATAAATTCGATGCAAAAAACCGCACTGCTAACCGTGAACTTTTATCTGAAGGCACTTTATATGCCGCAAAATTCAATGTTGATGGTTCGGGTGAATGGCTTGAAATCAGCCTTGAAAAGGCAAATGCCGTTCCACTTTCTGGCAATCAAACCCCGTTCAAGGATTATGCCGATTTAATGGTGCGCGTGCGCGACGCCGCAAGCCGACTTGGTGCAACCCCAATGGATCGCCCTGAAGATGTAGAAGCACCAAAAGACAATTATTTCAAAGGCTTTGGCACAGTTTATATTTGCGCGACAGGCAACCTTACTGAAGAAGGCCGTAAAGGTAACGCCGCCAACCCGCGCCGCAAAAATGGTGCAACCACAGAAGTCAATTATACCGGTCAAATCATTCGCATCAATGAAGCTGCGAAAGATCATGGTTCGACTACATTCAATTGGGAAATCTTCCTTATGGGCGGCGACCATTCCAAAGAGATTGCCTTACTTGAGCGTCCATCAGATAAAAAAGGTGAAACCCATAACCTATCATCATGGGTTAATGGCAAACAAATCAGCATGGGTGATAGATTTGCAATGCCTGATAATATTACATTTGATGGCTTTGGTAATGCGTGGTTCACCACCGATGGCACACCCGAAAACTTCCCTTGCAATGATGGTATTTATGTTGCCGATACCAATTCACCGGCGCCACGCGTTGTTAAACGCTTCTTGACTGGCCCGATTGGTTGCGAAATTACAGGGCCATTCGTTTCAGAAGATAATAAAACCTTCTTCTGTGGGCTTCAACACATTGGTGGCGCAGATGAGGTTGGCAACGGTTACCGTGCAAAGCAAGCAGTACCGTTTTCAACCTTCCCAAATAAAACATGGCCACGCGATACAATCATTTATGTACGCCGCAAAGATGGTGGAATTGTTGGCACCTAGCCACATAAAACGTGTTTAATAATGCCGTCTTCGCCAATCACAATGCGAAGGCGGTTTTCACGGTAATCCATTGTATAGGCATGCCCTGGTTCTTCAAAGCGAACCTCACCACCAAAGCGCATGGTTTCAAGCACTTTACGATTTTGTCCGACAAGATATTGCAAACTATCGGCATGGCAGGTTGCGCCTGGGTTTTGTGGCATAACGCCTCCTTCATTTTGCGCCATAACAGGCGCACAAGCACCAAGCATAAGACTGCCGCCAAGGGAAAGAATTGCGAATGATAACATAAGATTTTTCATTTAAAGGTGCCTTTCAATTGGATAATTATGCTTGAACCAAATGCTAATCTATCATATTGAAGCTGAATGTCATATTTATCAATGCGCGATTTTATGTCTAACCTTGAAGCACAAGGAAAACTTGTCAGGGTTAGCCAACCTGTTTCAACTGTCCTTGAAATGACCGAAATTTCAACCCGCCTTATTAATAATGGCGGCCCTGCGGTACTTTATGAAAAACCAATAAAGGCAGATGGCACAATTTCCAAAATTCCGGTTTTAAACAATCTTTTTGGCACTGTTGAGCGCGTGGCGATGGGCGTTACGATGGGCGGCGTTGAACGCCACACCGCAAATGAATTACGTGAAGTTGGTGAATTATTGGCATTTTTACGTGAACCGACGCCTCCATCTAATTTGAAAGAAGCTGTTTCATTATTGCCACTTGCAGGCACAGTTTTATCGATGAAGCCGAAAATGGGCCGTATGTTCGGCAAAGCGCCATGCCAAGAAGTCGTGATTGAGGGGGATGATATCGACCTTGATATGCTTCCAATTCAAACTTGCTGGCCGAATGAACCTGCGCCACTTGTAACATGGGGGCTATGCGTTACCAAAGGCCCAACCGAGGCACGGGTCGATAGCTATAACCTTGGCATTTACCGTATGCAGCAATTGAATAAGAAACAGCTTATTATGCGCTGGCTGCATCACCGTGGCGGGGCGCAACAATTCCGCCGCTATAAAGAAAAACACAATGAGCCGTTCCCTGTTGCAATTGTATTGGGTGCAGACCCCGGCACAATTTTGGCGGCGGTGACACCTGTTCCCGATACATTAAGTGAATATCAATTTGCGGGGCTTTTGCGCGGTTCAAAGCTTGAGCTGACACCATGTAAAACTGTTCCACTACATGTCCCTGCACAGGCAGAAATTATTATCGAAGGGCATATTTCATTAACCGAAACCGCCGATGAAGGACCATATGGCGATCATACTGGTTATTATAATTCGGTGGAAAAGTTCCCAGTCTTTACGGTTTCGGCAATTACAATGCGCCAAGACCCTATTTATCTTTCAACCCACACTGGTCGCCCACCAGATGAACCAGCAGTTTTGGGTGAGGCATTGAACGAAGTCTTCATCCCACTACTTCAGGCACAATTTCCTGAAATTATTGATTTTTGGCTACCGCCTGAAGGATGTTCATATCGTATTGCTGTCATAAGCATGAAAAAGGCCTATGCCGGGCATGCTAAACGCGTGATGATGGGGGCATGGTCATATTTGCGGCAATTCATGTACACGAAATTTATTATCGTGGTTGATGATGACATTAACGCGCGTGATTGGAAAGATGTTATGTGGGCAATTTCAACCCGTATGGATCCGGTTCGCGACACTGTGCGTATTGAAAACACACCAATTGACTATCTTGATTTTGCGTCACCCGTGTCTGGCCTTGGCGGCAAAATTGGTCTTGATGCCACCAATAAAATTGGCAACGAAACCAATCGCGAATGGGGAACCAAAATTTTTATGGAAAAAGACGTCATAGAGGATGTCACCAAAAAATGGGAATCCTTTGGTTTTGGTGTTGACGGCAAACCGATTTGGTAAATTAAGCTTTTGGAATATCGATAAAGCCAGTGAAATCAACCATTCTTTCTGGCAATAAATCGTCAAAAGTTTCTTTAACCATTTTCATAGCTCTGACAATTGCGCCAGCCGCACCGGCAATTAATACAAATGCCATCATGACAAATAATATTGTGGTCATCTCTCTTCCCCTTATGAACCCTTTATGGGTTTTGTTATATAAGGGTAGGCTAACATATTATTATGATAGTACGATTACGACATTAGTTGCAATTTTAAATATATTGGTATTTTCGACCCTAAAATCAGTAATCGGGCTAGATTTTAGAAATAAAAGTGGCATTTAGGATACATGCAAAACTCACAAACCAATCAAACCGCAAAACAATTATTTGACGCAACAGAATATCTTTTAAAAAAGGCAAAAGAACTTGGGGCAGAACATGCCGATTGCGCATGTAACGCATCGCAAAGTTTGGGCATAAGTGTTCGCCTTGGTGAATTAGAAAATGTTGAACGAGAAGAAAGCCTTGCGGCTGGTTTGCGGGTTATTATCGGCAAGAAACAAGCGGGTGCATCAACTTCTGCACTTACTAAAAATGCGCTTGATGAATTGGCAACCCGCGTTGTCGCTATGGCCAAAATGGCTGCCGAAGATAAATATTGCACTTTGCCAGATAAGGACTTGATGGCAAGCGAAATCATCGACCTTAAAATGCGCGATGAAACTGCACCAGATATTAATTATCTTGAAAAAATTGCCCTTGAATGTGAAGCGGGCGCCCAAAGTATAAAAGGAATTTCGAACACTGCGGGGTGTGGCTCACAATGGGGTTCATCCGATGTGGTTTATGGTTCAAGCAATGGTTTTATTGGTGGATATGGTGGCACATCTTGGGGGCTTGGAATTGCGGCAATCGCCCAAGATGGCGACGATATGGAACGTGATTACGAATCAACCTCCACCCGTTTTTTGAAAACTCTCGAAAATGCCCGCGAAATTGGTGAAAAGGCGGGGCATAAAACCGTTGCGCGTCTTGGTTCTAAAAAAATGGCATCGACAAAAGCACCGGTTATTTTGCATACACGTGTTGCCCGCTCTATGCTTGGGCTTTTGATTTCGGCAATTTCTGGTTCTTCTGTCGCGCGTGGAGTTTCATTCCTACGTGATGCACTTGAAACCCAAATTTTCCCTGAAAACATCACTATTTATGACGATCCACTTCTTATTGGTGGCTGGGGGTCGCGTCCATTTGACGGTGAAGGCGTAAAGGTTTCAAAACAAGAAATTATCAAAAACGGGGTTTTAACCTCTTGGTTATTAAATTCATCTGCCGCATTGCAACTTGGTCTTAAAACCAATGGTCATGCGTCAATGAACCCTGGCGGTTCACCGGGGGTTGGGGTTTCAAACTTTATATTGCCACCGACCAACCAAAGCCTTGATGATTTAATCAAGCAGGCAGGAAATGGTCTTTTGGTTACTGAGGCAATGTCGCCATCTTTTAACCCAAATAATGGCGATTATTCGGTTGGTGTTTCTGGCTTTGAGATTGTTAATGGTCAAAAAACTGGGCCAGTTTCCGAAATTACCATTGCCGGCAATGTTAAAGACATTTTCAAAACTATAATTGCCGCCGATGATAATGAACATAAATCATCCATTGATTGCCCGAGCCTTTTGATACCAACAATGACGATTGCGGGTGCATAATGACCAATAGCCTTGATGAAGATATGGAAATTACAATCAAGGCAGTTCGGGGTGCATCCGAAATTATTTTATCATATTTTAAAACCGATTATGAAATTCGCGATAAATCACCCAACAACCCGGTAACAGCGGCGGATTTGGCAACCGATAAATTCTTAAAGACCGCACTTTTGGCTGCGCGCCCCGAATATGGCTGGTTATCTGAAGAAGAAATTGACGATGGAACGCGCCACCACGCAAAAAGAACATGGTTTGTTGACCCTATTGATGGCACACGCGCCTTTATAAAAGGCCTACCCCACTTTTCGATTTCAATTGCGCTGGTGGAAAAAAAACAACCTGTTCTGGGTGTGATTTATAACCCTGTTACAGAAGAATTATTCACCGCTATCAAGGGAAATGGCGCATTTAAAAATGGTGTACCAATAAAAGTCTCAAAAACCAATGAATTGGAAAATGCCCGTATGTTGGGTGCGGCGCATATGTTCCAAAGCAAATTGTGGCAGCGCGAATGGCCAATTATGCAAATCAATCAACGTAACTCAATCGCTTACCGAATGGCATTAATTGCCAGTGGTGAATTTGATTGCGCAATTGCCACCACATCAAAAAATGATTGGGACTTGGCGGCGGGGACATTGATATTAAATGAGGCCGGCGGCTTTGCCACCGATCATTTGGGACAAGCATTTGTTTTTAATGAAACTTTGAAACAAAGAAGCTTACTTGCATGTTGTCAAGGTCTTAAAAATGAACTTTTGGCAAGACTTGCCCACATAAAATAAATTTAATTTAGATGTAATAATTGTAATCTAGATGGCGTAAATTTAATTCGGAAATCTTGAAATTTCATGGCTTAATTTATTTGCGGATGGCACTTTGCCGCCCGTGATCATTTCAAATAAATTGAGAGATATTATGAAAAAACATACTTCAGGCATTTTATTACTAGCTGCATTTACAACAACGGCCATGTTTTCAAATGCCTTTGCCCAAACAACACCACCAACACCACCGACATCGGAAACACCTGTTGTGACTGATGTGGTGCCGCCTGCACAGCCTATGCCTGCAGACTGTCCAGTGATGAAAGACGGGCAAATGCCACCCCATGATGGCATGATGATGCCGCCGCCAAAAGAGAAAAAAGGTCTATTTGGCAAGAAAAAACCGCCAAAACCACCAGAATTTAAAGACGGGCAAATGCCACCACCACCGCCAGAGGGCTGTATGCCGCCACCGCCACCTGTTGAAGGCACAGTGCCACCAGCCCCACCGGCCCCAACAGCAGAGCCACAAAAACCAATGTAAATTTATAAATCGAAGATTTCACTCCCCCTTAATTGGGGGAGTTTTTACATAACGCCGGCATCAATCCATGCCTGTTTGGGCCAACGTTTATGAACCCAAAACCATTGTTCCGGCGCTTCACGAATTTTGTCTTCGATAAAGCGATTAATATTATCAACTTCTTTTTGTAAAATCGTGTCTAATGGCGCACTATAATCCAATAAAATTGGTTCTTGGACATCAACTTCAAAATTTGCACCGCCAAGACGCTTGACTGTCATAGTTTGGATTGGGGTTTTAAAGCGATGTGCAAGGCGAACCGCTGCATCATTGGTCATACAATTATGACCAAATAGGGGTGAATTAATCCCCATATTGTATTTTTGATCGTTCATCATGGCAATCGAACCACCACGGGCAAGAATACGCATCAAACGCATGCCGCCCTCACGCCCTTTGGGTGCGAAAAGCGTTACACCATATGCCGCGCGCGCATCGCGGATGATTTTATCAACTTCTGGATTATTCATTTCGCGATAGGTTATTTCGCAATCAACCCCGCGCTGAACAATTACCGCCGGCATAACTTCCCAATTTGAAAAATGCCCCGATGCAAAGACCGCACCCTTGCCAGGTTCAAGATAGGCATCAAGGCGATCAAGATTTTTGATATTTACCCGTGAATTTTCCTGAAAATAGCCAAATTCACCCAGATGCGGCAATTCCCCAGCAATACGACCCAAATTATCCCACATTGCGTCAAGAAGTTCTTTTTCTTCTGCCGCACCAATATTGGGGAAGCACATACGAATATTGCGGATTGCGGTTTTTTGCGTACTTGAAAATTTACCAAATTTGCGCGCAATATTTGAACCGAGATTTGACGCCGCATCAATATCCATTTTTTTGAACTTATACCAATAAGTTTTGAATGCGGCCGCCTCTGCGGAAGAAAGAATATTATCAAAAAACTTTTTCATGAAGTTGCTTTTATCACATCTTTGGCAAGAGGTTTAGAATTTCTGACACATCGCCATCGTTCTCAAATTCCAATTTGATTTCAAGGGTTTCAATGTCTGATTTTTGCTGTGCAGAAAGCCTTATTAGGTCTTTTTCGGTGGTAATTAATTTCGCACCCATTTCTTTAGCGCGGGTTTTAAGGTGTGAAATTTCATCATCAGTAAAAAAATGATGGTCGGCAAATGGAATTAAATCAACCACATCGATCCCAACATCTTTTAATGAATCACCAAATTTGTCGGGGCGACCAATGCCACAAAATGCCAAATATTTCCCCGAAAATTGCTTTTTTACCGGTACAATCTTGGCAAATAGAGTTTTTATATCAAACCCGCCCAACGTCTCTTCAAAAAGTGCCTTATCGCCGACCCAAACCACAATGTCTGCGCGCTTTAAACCCACTTCTGGTTTCTCACGAAGTGGACCAGCAGGGCAAATAAAACCATTGCCAAAACCAACACCACCATCAATAATGATAATTGATACATCTTTCTTAAGCGCAGGGTTTTGATGGGCATCATCAAGAATTATTGCCTTTGCGCCATTTTGCACCGCAAGATTTGCCGCCGCAACCCTATCCTTACCAATTACCACCTGATGCTTTGCCGCAAGCATTAAAGGTTCATCACCAACATCTTTGGCAGTATGAATTTGTGGATTTACAACAATTGCATCTATTACAGAACCGCCATAGCCGCGTGAAACAATGAATGCCCCCGGTAATGAATTTGCCAATAAATCAGCCATTGGGGTTTTACCAGTCCCACCAAGCGTAAGATTACCGATTGATATTACCGGAATATCCAATTGCAAAGATTTGGTTTTCAACAGCTTCTTTTGCGTAAAATAATCATAGGCCCACGAAAGCGGCACAAGCAAAGTGCGCAATACGAATGCCGCATCACGCCCATCTTTTATATTCCAAAATGATGGTGCTTTCATATGTTACCACCTGTAACAAGATTTAAAACATCGCCTAAAACTTCATCGTAAATCGACTGACTTGATTTAAGATAATTTTGCGCACGTATATTCATTGCGGCAATTTCTTTTTTATCAAATATTAAATCCGCAAGCTTCATTGCAATTTGTTGTGATGATGGATCATAAATCATCGACGCCGCAGAAATATTTTCAAGATCTTTGTAAATATCCGCAAAATTATGAACATAAACCCCGCTTAGAATCGCACTCCCGATTTGTGCAGGTTCAATTGGATTATGCCCACCAATACCACGTATCAAAGAACCGCAAACCAATGAAACCGGTGCAAGGCGATATGCATTCGCCAATTCCCCCATTGTATCCCAAAAATATACATCTATTTCAGGCGCAGGGAGCTGTTTCATACTGCGGCGTGCGGTTTTAAAGCCGTTCTTTTGCGCCATTAAAATTATGCCTTCGGTGCGTTCAATATGGCGCGGTGCAAGAATTAAAAGCGGTTTCTTACCAGTTAATGACAAAACTTCATGTGCTTTTAGAATAATTTCATCCTCACCAATATGGGTGGATGCCGCAAGCCATACTGGGCGCTCTTTCATTAATGGCAAAAACTCATTGACAAGTGCATCATCAATTTTATGCGGTGCCGCAGCGGATTTAAGGTTTCCAACCTTTATATTTCCAACGAAGCCGAATTCATTAATCGCATCGGCACTTATGGTATTTGCCGCGTGGACATATTTAAAAGTCGTGAATAGCTTTTTGCTTAAAGCGCCATATGCCAGCCAATTACGAATAGTTTTTGCTGTCATACGGGCATTAAGAAGAGTAGTTGGAATTTTGCGTTCAGATAATTCCAAAAGCATATTAATCCAGATTTCACCCTCTAAAAAAATTGCCGTATCGGGTTGCCAATGGTTTAAAAACGCATTCACAAATTGCTTTTTATCAAATGGGAAAAATTGGTGAATATCCCCTGCCCCCATTCTTTTTGCAATTATTTCGGCGGCGGTTTGGGTTTGCGAAGTGAATAGGAATTTTAATTCTGGGTTTTTAAGTCGTAATTGTGCCGCCAAATCTAGGCCAATCATGGTTTCACCAACACTTGCACCATGAAACCAAATCAATTTGCCATTAGGGCGTGGAATTAATGATATTCCAAAACGCTCTTGAATTCGTGCTGCATCTTCTTTTCCGGCCTTAATGCGTTTATTAAGTATCGAATTCAAAAACAACGACACAAAATTTATCGCAAAATTATAAATGCCCAACAGCAATTTTACCGGTAAAAGCCCCAGCATTCCTAAACCTTTTCAGTTTCACGCATGATTGGTGCAGCAGGTTCAATTCGTTCCCCGCCCATTAATTCATCGGCCTCTTGTTGAAGGTTTATTAGCGCAGTTTCAATCTTTAAACGTGCCGCTTCATAGGCATCTTCATCATTGCCATCAACAAAAACCGGTGCACCAAACATAATGACACCTTTTGAAAACAATGGCGGGATTACAAAGCGATCCCAACTTTTAAGATGGATTGAATTTTTAACCGAAAGCGCAAGCGGAATCATTGGTGATTTTGCCGATTTGGCAATGCGAATTGCCCCAGGTTGAAAACGCATACGTGGCCCCTTTGGTCCATCTGGGGTTATTATTGCAATATTTCCGCTTTTTGCGACATTTATCATATCACGAACCGCCGCAAGTGCGCCCTTATTATCAATCACATCGCCTTTGCGCTTTGCCGATGAACCACGAATTACATTACGACCAATAATCTCTGTCGCCCTTGCCACAAACTCCCCGTCTTTTGACATTGAAATGAGCATATAAACCGTTTGCGGATCTTTTAACGGCCAAAAAGAATGGGCAAGCATGATTCGCGAATGCCAGTAATTTACAATCATACCTTTGTTTTGTTCACGATAAGGGGCAATATTTTCAAGCCCAAGATATTCCCATCGTGTAGTTCTGCGCACAAGAACCATATATGCCGCAATTATATAGGCAAATAATGTCTGAATAAATTTGGATCGTATGATTTTCTTTAACATAATTTGGTAAATAGCAATTGTTGCACAAATATGCGAGTGTTCCTTGCAACATTACTCATAATGCTGCATTTAGGCAGTTTAGCCAAGCAGAAAAAGGTTTTGGTAATTGGCAAAATACGAACTTGATACGATTGACGGTTATAACGCTGCATGGAAGGATTATTGGTGGAAAGACCATGCCTTTCTTCGCAAGAATTTTGACAATGCACACCAAATTGGTCCTGATGTTTGGCGGTCTAATCAACCATCGCCCGATAAAATCGCCTATTGGAAACAAAAAGGCATAAAAACCATATTTAACCTGCGCGGTGATACGGATTCTTGTTTTACACATCTTGAAAAACACGCATGCAAAAAACTTGGCATTGATTTACGTTTTTTCAAGGTTGAAAGTCGTGGCGCGCCCGACCCCGTAATTATGCATGCAATGTATGATGCTTTTAAAGAAGCTGAATATCCGATATTATTACATTGTAAATCAGGTGCAGACCGCGCCGGATTTACCGCAGTATTTTATAAATTTTTAATTGAAGGTGTACCACTTGAAGAAGCACGCCAACAATTAAATATTAAATACCTTCATATATCTGCCGGAAAAACTGGCATTCTGGGTTATTTTTGGGATGAATTTGACAAAGCCAATAAAGAAACCGGAATCGAGTTTTGGGATTGGGTTGATAATGTATATGACCGTGACAAATTGAAAGCCAGTTTCAAACCTACTAAATGGGGAAATTGGATAGTCGATACTTTTCTACATAGAGAGTAATTTTTTAAAACAAATTGAAAGCAAACCAAATTTTTAAGGGGAAAAACAAATGGCTGCAAACAAACAATTATTACACCTCGTAATTGGCGGTGAATTAAACGACCTTGAAGGTACCGTTTTCCGCAATCCAGCAGAGATTGATTTTGTTGGTGCTTATTCAAACTATGCCGATGCCAAAGAAGCATGGAAATCAGCGGCACAACGCACTGTTGACAACGCACATATGCGTTATTTCGTTATTCACGCCCACCGTCTTATCGACCCGAATGGCGCGAATATCTGTGATGAGGATTAATTAGTAATTTAAATGCCTTCCCAACCCACCAAACAACAAAATCCGCTATTACGATTCTGGAACGGCTGGTTAAAACATCAAACTCCGACATTAATTCTGGCGGCAATTATGATGATAATTGTTGCCATTTCTGTTAATGCGCAGGCGTTGATGGTTGGGATTGTGGCCGATGCATTGGCAAACCTTCGCGATAATCCAAACAAGGTCATCAAGTTTGGTGTTACCGCGAAGCAGGCCGCCGCAATAATTCCATATGCAATTGTTATTGTATCTTTATTGCGTGGTATTGGTTGGTATGTTTCAAACGTTGCAACCAATGTTGCATCAATGAAGGCGACAACCGATTTACAATCGGATTTATTTTCAAAAATCCTTACCCTTGATTATTCACGGATTATCAAAGAACAATCAGGCGCATTCTCTGCCCGCTTTTTAAATGATATTAACGCAATCCGCGAAGCAACATTAAAAGTTGCCAATAGCTTTGTACGCGAAACCTTCACCCTTATATTTACTTTATTCATGATGGTGAACGCCGATTGGCAATTGGCAATTATCACATTGATATTGCTGCCAATTGCGTATTTCCCTGTCAGTATAATCGGTAAAAAAATCAGAAAATCTGCCGCTGTTGCGCAAGGACAGGCAAGCCAACTTTCGGGCGTTATTGAAGAAAGTCTTGGGGGTATTCGCCTTGTAAAAACCTATTCTATGGAAGACATTGAATCGGCAAGGGTTACAAAGTCGCTTTTACATAGAATGCAGTTGGTTCTAAAAGTAATTGAACAACGCGGTCGCCTGCTACCAATTCTTGAAATCCTTGGCGGCATAGCCGTTGCATCGGTTATTGCCTTTGCAACGTATCGAATTTCAACCGGACAATCCACGGTTGGCAACCTACTTACCTTTATTGTTTCGCTTATCAATGCGTCGGCATCTTTGCGGACTTTTGGCGATATGAATAACCAGCTTCAAGAAGGGGTTGCCGCATTAAACCGTTTTTATGAAATTCTTGATGAAAAGCCGAATATCAAAAACAAAGACAATGCAATCAAAATTGATAGGGTTGTTGGAAACATCAAATTTGAAGATGTTTTCTTTAAAGTTGGTGACAACGAAATCCTAAAAGGGATAAGTTTTTCGGTTAAGGCAGGTAAGAAAATCGCATTGGTTGGTGCATCGGGCGCGGGTAAATCGACAATCATAAACCTTTTACCACGTTTATTTGATGTTACATCTGGCAAGATATTGGTCGATGATTACGATATTCGCGATCTTGACCTTCTATGCCTACGCAATCAAATTGCCCTAGTTTCACAGGATGCAGTTTTATTTGAAACTACTATCGCCGAGAATGTATGCTTTGGCGCTGGACAAAAAAGTGAAGCAGAGATTATTGCGGCATTACAAGATGCGGCATGTGATTTTGTTTTCAAACTTCCAGACGGCATCTATTCAATGGTTGCGCCGCGCGGTTCAAATTTTTCGGGTGGGGAGAAACAACGGCTTTCAATTGCCCGTGCAATATTGCGCAACTCCCCAATTCTTCTACTTGATGAGCCGACAAGCGCACTTGATAGTGAAAATGAAGCGAAAATTGCGCATACTCTTGATAAATTTTGCGAAAACCGTACTACTTTGGTGGTCGCACACCGCCTATCAACCGTAAGAAATGCCGATACGATTATGGTTATGCAACAAGGTAATATTGTTGAATCTGGTACGCATAATGAATTGATTGACAAGGGTGGCATTTATTCCGAGCTTGCAAAACTGCAATTGAATTAACGACCAATAATCGCCATTATAACACCGGCAACAATGAGGGCGATTGCTACAATCTTGCTAAAAGCTAGTTTTTCCTTAAACTTTAGCCACCCCATAAGGATTGAAACCGGCATCTCAATAATCAAATTTACCACGCGAACAATTGCTGCCGGCATTAAACCAAGTGCCACAAACCAAAGAATTGATCCACTTGCCCCCGCCCAACCGGCATTAAGCGATGATTTCCAATCACCAAGCGCCATTTTTAATTGCCGTCTTTGCAACATAAACATTATAGCGCCCAAAAATATTGTCTGCATCAACTGAACAATAAGCACGGTTATTATGCTTGAATAGAAATTGGGGTTATGTTCAACCAAATTAACTGCAACACGGTAAGAATTGGTAGAAATCGCAAATAGCCCGCCCGATAATATCCCATATGCAGCCGCAATTGATGCGTCTTTCCAATCAAGTTTTTTTAAATCAGCCCCTTTGCCACCGCCTTTGGGTAATGACGCGATAATTATGCCAATTGTTGATATTATTATCCCAAACCATGCCCATATTTTTAAATGGTCTCCTAAAAAGGCAACCCCATAAAGCGCAGTAAGAATCACTGATGAATTGTTGAATGTTATGCCAATCGCGAAACTTGACCGTTCCATTGATGCCAATAACGCCGCCGTTGCCACAACCTGTGCCACAGCCCCCGTAAAACACATAAGATAATAATAAGTGCCAACATTAAGTGTGAATGAACCACGAAGGAATATAACCACCAATAATGCCAAAAATGTTATTGGCACACCAAAGGCAAAACGAACCCAAGTTCCGGCCCAAACGCCGGCTTTTTGGGTTAATTCTCTTTGAAATGAATTTCTGAGTGTTTGTAATAGAGACGCAACAAGCGTGATTAAAATCCACATTTGTCGTCTAATATCATTTGTTGATTAATATGCAATCGAAAAACTATATGGCAATTTATTTGCCTATTACATCAAAATATGCCTGACAAGTGCTTAAAAAACTTGCCCAAATTGCAATAATCTGTTGAGTTCAGGGCAATTAGCAAAATTAATTATTTGCCCATTTGGGGGAGTTTGAAAGTATGATTGTTATTATCATCGGATTAATTATTACCATCCTGACGGCGATACCCGTATTCATTCAGATGCGACATCATCCGCGTGGCCTTGTAATTTGTTTCATGGCAGAGATGTGGGAACGCTTTTCATATTATGGGATGCGCGCACTTCTAATTTATTATGTTACCACCCATTTCCTTTTCCCTGATGCGCGCGCGAATGAGCAATATTCATCATACACGACCTTGGTTTATTTATTGCCATTGGTTGGTGGGGTTTTGGCGGACAGATATCTTGGCACACGTAAAGCCATTATTTTTGGTGCTTTATTATTGGTTGCCGGACACTTTTCAATGGCGTTCGAAGGCAAACCAAATCAACAGACCCTTGAATATAAAGGTCAAACTTATGAGTTTGTTAAAAACGAAAAAGACAAATCCTCAGAACGTAAGCTAATTCAAATTGGCGATAAGCAATATGAATATAAAGCTGGTGGCGAAGGCGCAATTGAAATTGTTGGCTTGCCATCTGATGCACCTGTTCCGGCAAAAATTGAAAAGTCTGAATATAAACTTGGCGTTAAAAGCGCTACTCCATGGGCCGAAAAAGTCTTTTATCTTGCAATTTCGCTTATCATCATGGGCGTAGGCTTCTTAAAGGCAAACATTTCATCAATTGTTGGACAGCTTTATAAGGATAAAGATCCACGCCGTGATGCGGGCTTCCAGCTTTACTATTTTGGTATCAACCTTGGTGCATTCTGGGCGACAATCCTGTGCGGGTATTTGGGTCAGAATGTCGGCTGGTGGGCTGGTTTTGGGCTTGCCGGTGTCGGTATGTTAGCCGGTCTATTATTCTTTGTTCTTGGCCAGCCACTACTTGAAGGCAAAGGTATGCCTCCTTCACCTGAAAAACTTAAAGAAAAAGTTTTCGGTGTAGTTTCAGTCGAGAAATTCATTTATATTTGTGCCTTTATCGGCCTGCCTGTGGTATGGCTTTTGGTGCAAAATAACAAAGCGGTTGGTTATGGTCTTGGTATAGGTTCATTAGCGGTGCTTGGCTATGTATTCTACACAATGTTTACCAAATTAAGCCGTGAAGAAAACTTCCGCCTTGGTCTTGCTTTGCTGCTTACTGCTGGTTCGGTTGTATTCTTTACCTTGTTTGAACAAGCAGGCTCTTCTCTTAGCTTGTTTGCTGAGCGTAATACCAACCTTAATATCCTGCCGTCTCCGATAACAATTGCGTTGATGGGCAAACAATTTGTTTTTGCTTCGGCTGAACAATTCAAAGCATTACAAGGTTTGGTAAATCCAGTTTGGATTGATACAGAAATCACTGCGGCACAGACACAAAGTTTCAACGCAGGTTTCATCTTGATTTTTGCACCAATTTTCTCTGCAATTTTCACTTATCTTGGAACCCATAGAATTGACCCTGATCCGGTTAAAAAGTTTTCCTTTGGCTTGTTAAACGTAGGTTTTGGTTTCCTTATCCTTGTTTGGTTTGCAGGAAGTGCAGATAGCGCGTTTAGAATGCCGCTAATCTTCTTATTCTTGACTTATTTGTTCCACACTTGGGGCGAATTGGCATTGTCACCGGTTGGCTTGTCACAACAAACCAAACTTTCGCCGCCATTCCTAATTTCAACCATGATGGCGATTTGGTTCCTTGGTTCTGCGGCGGCGCAGTTTGTTGCCGGCATTATTGCGAAATTGGCAGCAACCGAAACCGTTGGCGGTGAAGTTCTTGACCCACAAGCGGCACTTCAGACCTCATTAAAAACATTCAATCTAATTGGTTGGTGGGGTATTGGCATTGGTGTTGGCTTCTTTATCCTTTCATTCTTTGTAAGAAAGTGGGATTTTGGTGCAAACGACACCACTAGCGAATAGTTAAAACGCAACAAAAAAGCCCCGCAGCATAAAACTGCGGGGCTTTTTTTGTGCTTAAATAAAACTATTGTGGGTTTACGTTATATGCCGCCAATGTTGCCGCCATAACAATCTCTGAAACCGGCGCGCCAAGTGGGCAGATTTGTACAGATGCCTTAAGACCGGCAATCATTGGGCCAAGCACCATTGCCTCACCCAATACTTCAACCAATTTAGTTGCAATATGCGCAGAGTGAATAGCAGGCATAACCAATACGTTCGCAGGGCCAGTAAGGCGTGAGAATGGGTAAAGTTTACGACCATCTTCTTCAAGTGCGACCTCTGGCGACATTTCACCTTCATATTCAAAGTCAATGTCATCACGGCCATCAAGAATGGCAACCGCATCGCGACATTTTGCCGAACGTTCACCCATTGGGCGGCCGAATGTAGAGAATGCAAGGAAGGCCACACGTGGTGTATAACCAAGACGTTTGGCAACACCCGCCGCCTGAACCGCGATTTGTGCCAAATCTTCGGCTTCTGGCATTTCGCAAACCGATGTATCGGCAATAAACAAAGTACGGTTTTTGGCAATAAGCATTGAAACGCCAATTGCGCGCTGCTTACGATTTACGTCAATCGCGCGTTTAACCTCGTTTAGGGATTGCGTACCAGTACGGGTTACACCAGTTACAAGACCGTCGGCATCACCCATTGCTAGCATACAAGCACCGAAAATGTTACGGTCATTATTAACCATGCGCTGACAATCACGTAACAAATAACCATTACGCTGCAAGCGTTTGTACAAGAATTCAGTATATTCAAGATTCTTATCGCTTAGTTTGGCATTATGAATCGCAATTTCATAATTTGGATCAATACCCAAAAGATTCATATTGCGTTTAATCAAATCTTCGCGACCAATAAGAATAGCCTTACCAAGGTTAAGCTGTTGGAATTGAACCGCCGCACGAATAACCGCCGCATCTTCACCTTCACAGAATACGATGGTTTTTGGTTTCGCACGCACCGAGTTTTGTAAACCTTGTAAGAACGATGCCGATGGGTCAAGCCTTTGGGCAAGTGACGATTTATACGCATCCATATCTTCAATTGGTTTACGCGCCACACCAGAATCCATTGCCGCCTGTGCAACCGCCGGCGGAACATTGGAAATAAGACGCGGGTCAAAAGGTGTTGGAATAATATAATCGCGACCAAATTTAAGCTGACGACCATGATATGCCGCCATAACCTCGTCTGGAACATCTTCACGCGCCAATGCAGCAAGAGCTTTTGCGGCGGCAACCTTCATTTCCTCATTGATAGTGCGCGCACGAACATCCAAAGCACCACGGAAAATATATGGGAAGCCAAGAACGTTATTTACCTGATTATCATAATCAGAACGTCCGGTCGCGATAATTGCATCGTCGCGAACTTCTTTAATTTCCTCTGGCGTAATTTCAGGATCAGGGTTCGCCATTGCAAAGATAATTGGATTTGGCGCCATTGATGCCACCATTTCCTTGGTAACCGCACCTTTTGCAGATAGACCCAAGAAAGCATCCGCACCCTGCATCGCTTCGGCAAGTGTACGTTTGTCAGTATTAATTGCATGCGCAGATTTAAATTGATCCATACCAGAAGTACGACCGGCATAAACCACACCATCGCGGTCACAAACGATTACGTTTTCATGCTTTACGCCAAGGCTTTTAATTAGTGATATACATGAAAGACCCGCTGCACCTGCACCAGAAACCGCAACTTTTATATCTTCTAAACGGCGACCAGTAACTTCACAGGCGTTAATAAGGCCAGCAGCAGCAATAATCGCAGTACCATGTTGGTCATCGTGGAAAACCGGAATATCGCACATTTCTTTAAGACGGCTTTCGATAATAAAACACTCCGGTGATTTAATATCTTCAAGATTGATGCCGCCAAAGGTGCAAGAAATATTTTTTACGGTTGAAATAAGTTGTTCGGGGTCAAGCGTATCAACCTCGATATCGATGGAATCAATATCGGCAAAACGTTTGAATAAAACTGATTTACCTTCCATAACTGGTTTTGATGCCAACGCACCAAGGTTGCCAAGGCCCAAAATAGCCGTACCATTTGAAATAACCGCAACCATATTACCTTTTGAGGTATAATCATAAGACAGGTCTTTATCTTCAGCAATTTTTAAGACCGGCACTGCCACACCTGGCGAATAAGCAAGCGATAAATCACGCTGCGTAGCCATAGGTTTTGAAGGTGTGATAGATATTTTACCCGGCACCGGATATTTGTGAAAATCTAACGCTTCTTGATCCGTAAAGGATTTTTTTTCAGTTTCCATTATTTATGACCTGCCCAGTTATTGTCATGAATTTTTGAATTACCATAGCAGTAATTCAACCAATTGGTATCAGGCTTTAAGACGTTTGAAAACTAAAATCTACCCCTTTTGTTATTATACTAGGTCATAATTTTGCGGAAGCGTTTGCTTTTTACAGCTATCAGGCAATTTTTTTGCGCTGCAACATAACCTCAGGTGCTGCATCATCCGAAAGAATTGCAAGATCGCCCCATGAACGCGCCCATGTTGCAAGGGTCGGCAAAACAGGCTGACGAATTTCAAGGTCAATAAACAAATTGTCCATTTGTTTTACATCTTCGTCTTCAACAGCAATTTTTACAGAATCTGTGAACACATCAAAGTTTCTGGTTGCCCAAAAAACCATGTTTCTAAAATTACTGGCGTGGCTAATGGCACCAATCACATAAAGGCCAGACAAAACATAAGACCAAATCTTTCCAGAGCGGCGCGCCGTTTTTTCAATGTATAATTTATGGCCGCCTTGGCGTAGGTATTCAATATAATGATATACGCAATATAATTGTTTTTGCTCTAAGGTTAGTATTGCGGTTTCACCTTTATGTGATGCAGCATAGTTTTCAATCCATGCCGTCATCTCTTTTAGTAGGGCTTCGGCATTTTCTGGTTCTGCTGATTTATCAAATGTGCTTTTACGAACCCAAATTTGGGTTTCGCCCAACCCCGTCCCGGAGTTTTCCATATTATCATTTGAATTTTCACTATGTCTTTTACCAAACGCCGTCAACATTTTGCCCCGTTTATGATTTGAACCTCAATTACCCTAATAATAATGGGATTATGTTGATAATAATTTACATATAAACAGCAAATCAGAGCCGATATATTTACCAAATATATAGCTTAACAATTTGATTATTTTGGATAAAATTTTATAATAACAGCTGGCATTAAAAGCCATAATAAGGGCGCAATTTAAATATATACAACAAAAGATGCAAAACTTATTGAAAATTTAGTTTTTGCACACAATATATAGGCATTATAATTATTTAAAGCTCTTAAGATTTTTAAGAAAAGGGAAATGAAATGAGTGAATTTAACGAAGCCCAATATCGTAATCCGGCGGCATCGATGGATATGTCGGTTGACCAAGGACTTCGTAGCTTTATGCTTGGGGTCTATAATAAAATGGCGCTAGGGCTTTTGTGGTCTGCGGTGCTTGCATATGTTACCTCGGTTCCACCGATTGCCAACATGCTTTATGTTATTGATCCAAATTCTGGTGCTCTTGCTGGCTATACTGGTTTGGGTTGGGTTGTTGCATTTGCGCCATTAGTTGTAATACTTGGCTCAAGCTTCATGATGAAAAACCCATCTAAAACTGGTGCAAACCTTTTATATTGGGGTATTGTTACATTAATTGGTGCCGGCCTAGGTGCATGGGTGCTTTTATATACTAGCAGCTCTTTGGCACTAACCTTCTTGGTAACTGCATCGGCATTTGGCGCACTTAGCTTGTTTGGCTATACCACCAAAAAAGACATGACTGGTTTTGGTTCATTCCTTATCATGGCGGTTTGGGGTCTTATCGCAGGCTTTTTGGTCAATATGTTCCTAAAAAGCGGCCCAATGGATTTAATCCTTTCTGGTGCAGGTGTTTTGATTTTCTCAGGCTTGATTGCCTTTGAAACCCAAAAATTGAAATATACTTATTATGCAATTGGCGGTGACGAAACCCAGCTTTCAGTTGCCACAAGCTATGGCGCATTAAACCTATATATTTCTTTCATTAACTTGTTCCAAATGCTTTTGCGTTTCTTGGGCGACAGAAGATAATATTGAATTAGATATAATAACGTGAAATAAGGGCGGTAATCACCGCCCTTTTTTGTTGAGATAATGGCAATAGAAACCGAAACCGAATTAGATGATTTTGAAGGGGAAGAAATTCTTGCCCCCGCTGAAACGCATCAAATTATTTCCGAAAGCGGTGATATCGGCACAAGGCTTGATAAGTTTTTGGCGGAAAAACTTCCGCTTTTGTCGCGTTCACGCATCAAACAATTGGTCGAAAAAGGTTTGGTATCAATTGGCGGTCGATTGGAAACCAATGTCTCCGCCAAAGTTAAAGCCGAGGGGCTAATATATGACATCAAAGTCCCTGCACCCACTCATTCGGAAACTGATCCAGAGCCTGAGAATATCCCGCTAAAAATCCTGTTCGAAGATGCCCATGTGTTGGTGATTGATAAACCGGCGGGGTTATCTGTTCACCCTGCGCCCGGCAATTGGACGGGAACTTTGGTCAATGCCGTGCTATATCATTGTGGTGAGGATTTAAAGCAAATTGGTGCGATGGGTCGCCCAGGTATCGTGCATAGACTTGATAAAGATACATCGGGTGTGATGGTGGTTTGCAAATCCGCCCTTGCCATGACAAGCCTTGGGCATCAGTTTCAAAAGCGCACCACCGACCGCCTTTATCATGCCTTTGTGGTTGGCGCGCCAAAATCCCCTTGGGGCAAAGATGGCTATATTAATGCCCGCCTTGCCCGCGATTCCAAAGATAGAAAACGCATGGCGGTTATTGATAATGATGCCACAATCGGGCGAAGTGCTGCAACCAATTACCGCACACTAAAAACCTTTGGGCGCGATAAAAATGGCAAACCAATTGCCAGCCTGATTGAATGTAAATTAGAAACCGGACGCACCCACCAAGTGCGGGTGCATATGAAACATATTGGCTGCGCACTTATTGGCGACATGGTTTATGGTGATAATAATTCGGGGCGCAATCTTTTAAAAACAATGCCTGAAGAAGCACGCATTACCCGCCAAGCCCTTCATGCCAAAACCCTCGCCTTCACGCACCCGGTTACGAGCGAAAGATTGAGTTTTGAGAGTGAATATCCGGAAGATATGGCGGAGCTGTATTCGTTTTTAAAAAGCTTATAAATGGACAATTGAACCCAAAAACTGCACCGCGTTTTTGAAGGCATGAAACTTCGACACCCCATAAACACGAAAATCTGTAAACAATCCGGTTATGTTAAGTTCGCAATAATATGGCGTAGAAATAGTTTCGTCATTTAGTTTATCATTACATATATCAATTTTAAAAACACATTCGTTAGGCATGTTTGAGGTGGATTGCTGAAGGAAAAAACCACTTCCCGATATTTGCGCCGTGCAATTTCCAATATCTGCCATTTTATCAATAAAAGTGACAACTTCTATTAGGCATGCTAAATAATCAATTTGGTGAATATGAAATTCGATTTCACCACTATCGTCTTTTTTGGTAATTTTTAGTGCAGGAAAACCATTGTTTTTATATTCATTATTAATGACGAAACTATAACTTACAAATTCGTTTTCACGCTCTTTATAATTTCCGCTTGCCTGAAAGGTTGTTTCTATCATTTTCCCACCCCTTGCAAACAAAACATAAACAACCTTAATAAGAAATCAATTAAAATAACCATTATTTTAAATTTATACTTGATGCGTATAGCATAAATTACACAAGAGCTTTTCAAGATATAATTCCTGCAATCCACCTTATTACCCCCTAGTTTTTTGGCAATGCGCGACTATATTGTGGTTTGAACTTTCAAATAACAACGCAGAAACAAAAAATCCAAAAATGTCCGCACCAAATTCAAACGATCTTCCAAAACCTTCAAATCAAGTAAAAGAAACTCTTGCATTCCTTTGGCCTTATATCTGGCCAAAAGGGCGTTTTGACTTGCGGGTTCAGGTGGTTTTGGCCATTATCGCAATGGTTTTGGGCAAGGTCATTACGGTATTAATTCCGTATACCTATAAATGGGCGACAAATTCATTCACCGCACCGCATTTGCCAAATTTGACATTCTGGCAATTATTGATGATTTCACCGATTATCATGGTTGTGGCGTATAATGTGGCACGTTTCATGTCGCAGGCATTAAATAACCTTCGTGATGCGCTTTTTGCCGCCGTAGGGCAACACGCGGTGCGTGGGCTTTCAAACCGCTCGTTCCAGCATTTACATAATCTATCCCTCCGCTTTCACCTAAAGCGCCGTACCGGTGGATTATCTAGGGTTATTGAACGCGGTAAGGCCGGCATTGAAACCATTGTCCGCCTTGCGATGATGTTTGGCGTGCCAACCGTGCTTGAGGTGGTTTTAACCGCAATCATCCTAACCAATCAGTTTTCGATTTGGTATGTGGTTGTTATCACGGTTACGGTTGTGGTTTATATCTGGTTCTCAATTTGGGCATCAAACCAACGGATTCAAATCCGCAAGGATATGAACGAGGCCGACACGGATTCTATGAGTAAGGCGGTCGATAGTTTGTTAAACTTCGAAACCGTGAAATATTTTAATAATGAGCAATTGGAAATTGACCGTTATAATCGCGCAACCGCGAAATATGAAACTGCGGCGATTAAAACCTATACTTCATTGGCGTGGTTAAACTTTGGTCAGGCGTTGATATTCTCTATCGGGATGTTGATTGTCATGCTTATGAGTGCGAATGAAGTTGTAAAAGGCAATCAGACCATTGGTCACTTTGTGATGATCAACGCCTTTATGATGCAGCTTGCAATGCCTTTAAACTTTATTGGTACGCTTTATCGCGAAATTGCGGTTGGTCTGATTGATATGGGCGCGATGTTTAGCCTTTTGGACGAAGCCAAAGAAGTTACCGACAATGAAGATGCCAAAGACTTGGTTATCAATAAGGGTGAGATTACTTTTGACAATGTCAAATTCTCATATGATCCTGAACGTGAAATCCTAAAAGGTGTTTCTTTCCATGTTCCTGCCGGTAAAACCGTGGCAATTGTTGGCCCATCGGGTGCGGGTAAATCGACCATTTCACGCCTTTTATATCGCTTTTATGATGTTAAGGATGGCGGCATTAAAATTGATGGGCAGGATTTGCGTGACGTAACCCAAAGCAGCCTTCGTAAAGTAATCGGCATGGTTCCCCAAGATACCGTTTTATTCAATGACACGATCAAATATAACATCGCCTATGGGCGCGTTGGGGCAAGTGATGAAGAAATTGAAATGGCGGCAAGCCGCGCACAAATTTCCGACTTTATCAATGCCCAACCACATGGTTATGATACCGAAGTTGGCGAACGTGGTTTAAAACTTTCGGGCGGTGAAAAACAGCGTGTTGCAATTGCCAGAACTATCTTAAAAGCACCACCGCTTTTGATTTTGGATGAGGCAACTTCGGCGCTTGATACCCATACCGAACGCGAAATTCAGGCGGCATTGGATGAAGTTTCCAAAAACCGTACGACATTGGTTATTGCCCACCGGCTTTCAACCATTGTTAATGCCGATGAAATCATCGTCCTTAAAGATGGTGTAATTGCCGAACGTGGCAAGCACGACGATTTAATTGCCCAAAATGGCATCTATAAATCAATGTGGGAAAAACAAAAATCCGCATCAGAAGCCTTGGAAACTTTGGCGCAAATTGGTGATGATTAAATAAAATCATGATGCAAACAAAATCGGAAACCGCGCTTTTCGATTTTGTTTTCCGCTTTTCCAAAACCTTGAGTGAGCGCAAATGCGCGAGGGTGAGGTTTTGATTTATCAATGTGGGAAAAACAAAAATCCGCATCAGAGGCCTTAGAAACCTTGGCGCAAATTGGTGATGATTAATTTTCACCAATTAATGACAATGCAAATTCACGCAAACTTGCCCCATCTAATGATGGATTTACAAGGCGCAAATTTGTATAACCAATATAAGCGGAATAAAGAATTTGCGCATTACGTGCGGCATCTTTTTGCGCCATTCCCGTTGCCTGAAAAATTGATTTCAATGTTTCAATACGCAAATTATCAATGAATTGAATTCGAATACGGGCATTCTCATCACGACTTGCCCATTCACGAATCGCAAGTTTAATTTTTGTGCCGCCAAGCTCATCATCTGGCTCTTTGATTGCCTCATTAACGATGAATAATAATGCCTCTTTTGGGGTTTGGAATTTTTCCGAATTATTGATTATCGCTTCGGTTCCAACCGTCTGATAAAAGTCAAGCATTGCGGTTTTAAAATCATTTAAGTCTTTGAAATCCCAATAAAATCCGCCTTTGGTAACACCTATGTCACGTGCGATTGCTTCGACCCTTATCGCCCCCTCACCGCCTTTTGCAAGCGCGCGAAAACCACCCTTTATCCACTTTATTTTTCTTAATTCTGACTTATCCATCAAAAAAATATACGCCATCGTATTTACATTGGCAAATATTTAAAATATACGCTATCGTATATTATTGGGATGTGGATATGAATTGGTATTTTTTAATTGCAGCGGCATTATCATTTTTAACGGCATTTGTTCACGCCTACTTCGGCGGACGGGAAGTTGACGCAATTATCCAAACATCAAAAAGCCTTGGCATTGATATACGCACCATAAGCCAGATTGTATGGCATTCCGTAACGGTATCATTCATCATGATGGGCGGGTTTTGCCTTAAATATAGTTTTTCGGTCGCCAATAAAGACCTTATAATTTATTTACTAATCCAAATATTGGCATTTAGTGCGCTTTTTATTTTTTATAACCTAACAAAATTTGGCGATATTTTGCATTATATTCAATGGGTTATATTTCTAACAATTGGTGCATTTATTTTATTGGGTTATAGAAATGCTTTATCTTAAAATTGCGGGTATATTAAATTTCTTTGCCGCCGCGCTTCATGTGGCTGTAATTATTGGCGGTGAAAAATGGTATCGTTTCTTTGGTGCAGGCGAAGAAATGGCGCGCATGGCCAAGGCCGGCATGGCATACCCCACAATAATAACCACCTTTATAGCAATGATTTTATTTATCTGGGGTTTGTATGCGTGGTCTGCCGCAGGAATTTTTTATAAATTACCACTTATAAAGCCTGCATTATTTGCAATATCTGCAATATATCTTATTCGTGGCGGCTTGATTTTTTTATTGCCATTCTTCCCAAGCCAGCAAACAGCATTCAATTTTTGGTCTAGCCTTGTGGTTTTAATTTATGGAATTGTCCATTTATTGGGAACAATTGAATATACCAAAATGTAAAAAAGGCCTGTGATCGCACAAGCCTTTTAAATCATATTTTATACTAAAAATTACGCCGCGCGGGTCAAACCAGTTTTAGTAGGGTCAACAGTATAAAGACCACGGGCATTTTGAACTGGTTTAAATACATCGGTAATGCCCAATGTAGTTTCCGCAGCCCCCATTAACAAGTAACCTGGTGGTTCAACTTGGGTTGCCATACGGTCAAGGATACGTTTTTTAGTTGGCGCATCAAAGTAAATCAAAACGTTGCGGCAGAAAATAACGTCAAAGCGACCCAAAGCACGGAAATCGTCAAGCAAATTCATCGAACGATAGCGAACAGCAGAACGAACTTGATCAGAAATTTTCCAATTTTCGCCTTCTTTTTTGAAGTGTTTCATCAAATATTGAACCGGCAAGCCGCGTTGCACTTCAAATTGGGTGTAAATACCTGCTTTTGCCTTCTCCAGACAACGTTCAGAAATATCGGTGCCAAGAATTTCCACTTTGCAGCCACCCATTTTGTGGCCCAAGCTATCAACCAACATGGCGATTGAATATGGTTCTTGACCAGTTGATGCAGCAGCACACCAAATTTTAATCGGCGCACCACGTTTTTTGGCAACTAAATCAGGAATAATAACGTTTTCCAACAATTCGAAAGGTGTTTTATCGCGGAAAAAGAAGGTTTCATTGGTTGTCATTGCATCAACAACCGCATCAACCAACGGGCTATGCGTTCTTAAACGAAGGCTTGAAACCAAATCATCAAGAGAAGGAATACCTTCTTTGCGCGCAACTGGTCCGAGACGGCTTTCAACCAAATAGGCTTTATCAGGTGTAAGAACCAATCCTGATCTTTCCCTAACTAGTTTTGCAACAAAGTCGAAATCGGCGGGCTTCATACACTTACTCCACGAATTATATTTATTATTGTTGGCGCGATTTCATCGATTGGTTTTACATATGACGCAAGACCAGCTTGCGCAACTGCACCAGGCATACCCCAAACCACAGAGGTTGGTTCATCTTGGGCAACAACCATCGCACCTTTTTCTGTCATTATTTTTGAGCCGTCACGACCATCATGCCCCATTCCTGTAAGAATGACTGCCAATGCCCTATCGCCATAAACAGTCGAAGCTGAACGGAATAGTGGATCCACCGCAGGACGGCAAAAGTTTTCCGGTGGATCTTCGTTTAATATAGTTTTTACAACGCCATTTACGCGGCTGATAATCATATGCTTACCGCCCGGCGCCAAATGAAATACACCCGGGGTAGCAGGCATATTATGTTCGGCCTCAATGACTTTTGCACCAGTTTGTTTGCTAAGGTGTTCAGCCAAAATTTTGGTGAATAATACCGGCATATGCTGGGTCATAAATATTGGAACATTAATTTTTCCAGCAAGACCTTTTACAACAACACGCAAAGCCTCTGGTCCGCCGGTTGACGAGCCAATAAACAATGCCTCAATACGTGCATTATGCTTTGGTGCCTTTAAAACAACGCTATTATTATTTTGTTGCGCAGGCACAAAACGTGGTGCGGCTGCTTCCTGTCTTACACTGGTTTGTGTTGGGGTAAATGCCTCACGGCGCTTACCTAATCCACGTAATTTTGCGAACAAATCACGCTTATATTCATCAGCACCCGCAATCCGACCTGCATCAGGTTTTGGTATATAATCTGTTGCACCTAATGTAAGTGCCTTGATTGTAACCTCTGCACCCGCTTTAGTAAGGGTAGAGGCCATAATCACCTTTACCCCAGGAACTGCCTTTAACAATTCAGGCAATGCGGTAATGCCGTCCATTTGCGGCATTTCGATATCAAGGATAATGATATCTGGCTGGAAAGTTCTCGCACGGTTAATACCGTCAAGACCATTTACGCCATAGCCAACGACTTCAAAGTCGCTTTCGGCCTCAATCCAACGCCCTACTAGACCACGAATAACCGCACTATCGTCGATTATCATGACCTTGATGCGCCGATTTGGCATATTGGTGGGTCTGGCGGCAGTAAAACTCATTATATCAAACCAACTTCCGCAAATTTTGACTGCACAATTTCGCTGTCAAATGGCTTCATAATATATTCGTTTGCACCGGCTTCCATTGCTTCAACAATCGAAGACATATCGTTTTCTGTCGTGCAGAAAACAACAACAGGCGCTTCGCCACCAGGGCTTGAACGTAATTCACGAAGGAAATCAATGCCGTTCATTACAGGCATATTCCAATCAAGAAGCACCGCATCGGGCATTTCTTGCTGGCATTTTCTTAATGCAGCCTGACCATCCTCTGCCTCGTTTACTTGGAAATCCATATCTTCAAGTATACGGCGGGCAACTTTACGGATAACCCTACTATCATCTACTACTAAGCAACTTTTCATATTCTACCCCTTTGACCCCAAATTCTAGTTACTTTGGACAAGCAACTTTTCAATATCTATGGTCATAAGTAATTTACCCTCAAGACGGTAAATACCACGTGAAATATTTTTCCACTTTGCATCCATATTAATTGGATTAGCTTCAAATTCACTGTCTTTAAGTCTTAGGACTTCGCCAACGCTATCAACAAGAACACCATAAGATTCACCCTTATGCTCCACGCCGACAGCCATTACACCGGCATAGCCGTTTTCACGTGGTGGCAAGCCCAAGATAACACGTGCATCAATCGCCGTAACAATTCTACCGCGCAGGTTTAGAACACCGGCGATTTCTTTACGTGCACCCGGAACAGGCGTTAATTCACTAAGGGCAAAGACGTCATGGATTTCTTTAACACCAACCCCAAGAATTTGATCACCAACATGGACGGTTACAAATTCTTGCGTGCCAAAATCAGAAACTACCATATCTTCGGATTTCAAAGCGGTCGCGTTCATATTCATAATTCCTTTAGGCTGCTAACCCTTTTTTGGTTGCATATTCAATTGTTGAAATTAGGCCATAACGGTCAGATTTTCTTACCAATGCGGCAAATTCCTGTGCATCAGCTTCGGATGAACCAGATAGCGCAACCACAGGCGCGCCAGCAGTTCTTTCGTCTTCTAGCAAGCGAAGGGCAGAGCTTCTGTCTTCGTCGATATCAGCAAGGATTGCAGTTGGTTTTTGATATTCAGCGCATACAAGGGCCGCAGAAACAGTATCCACCGCTTCAACATTGTAACCAGCAGCTTTTAGAAGTGGGCTTAAAAGATTGCGGAAGAACGGATTGCGCTCAACCAAAACAATATTTTTAGGTTCTTCTTTTTTAACTGGTTTATCCCAATCGGTAATTGCATTTGACAAGTGGTAACCAACATCAAGGATTTCAGTTGCGCGTCCTTTGATAACGGCCACACCAAGCATACCACCTTTATCAGTTGCCATTTCGATATCGAGTTTTTCTTCAACGATGTCGAGAATTTCATCAACTGCAAGGCCAATTGCATGGTCATTATGTGTAAATACCAATATAGGCTGATTGCCGCTTGTTTTGATATTTGTGTATGGGTCTGCTGGAACAATCGGCATAAGGCTGCCACGGTATTGAACCAATGTTTTTCCATCAGATTGTTCAAAGGTTGAAACATCAAGATCTTCAAGACGAGTAACCACACCAAGTGGAACTGCTTTTGGCTCTTCGCCACCGGCACGGAAGATAATAAGTGATTCAGTATCGTCTTTTTTGGCTTCTTGTTTAACTGATTTCTGACGGGCATCTGCCTCTTCAGAAGTATGCTCTTCGGTTTCGCCAACCGCACGGGCAATCGATTGAGGGTCAATAATCATAATAACTGAACCATCACCAAGAATTGTTGCGCCAGAGAATGCTTTTACATCTGAAACCGCACTTGAAAGTGGTTTCACCACAATCTCTTCTGTATCGAACACTTCATCAACAACAATACCGAACATAATGCCCGCTTGTTGCATCACCACAACAAACTGCGTTGAGTTATTGTCTTTAATATCCGCTTCAGCCCCATCAATGCTTAATGCACCACTTAGCGACATAAGCGGTAATAATCTGTCGCGAAGGCGAAGAACGCGGGCTTTGTTAAGGGTTTCGACTTTGTGCTCTGATGAACCGCCAGCCGATACCAATTCAACCACGCTAAGCTGTGGAATTGCGAAACGTTGTCCTTTTGCACCCACAACAAGCGCTGAAACAATCGCAAGAGTAAGTGGGATTTTGATAAAGAATTTTGTGCCTTTACCTTCTGTCGATTGAAGGTCAACCTCACCACCGATAAGTTTGATATTGGTGCGAACCACGTCCATACCAACACCACGACCAGAAAGGTTTGTAACCACTTGTGCAGTTGAGAAACCAGGCGCGAAAATAAAGCGGTGGATTTGCGCATCTGGCATTGTCCACGCTTGTTCTTCACTTACAAGGCCATTCTTAATTGCTTTATCACGGATACGTGCAGTATTAAGACCCGCACCATCATCAGACAATTCGATTACGATATGTCCGCCTTCATGATAGGCATTCAGTTTAATCGTACCGGTTTCATTTTTACCAACAGCCGCACGATCAGCAGGTTTTTCAATCGCATGGTCGCAAGAGTTGCGGATCATGTGAGTTAGTGGGTCTTTAATTAACTCAAGAACCTGACGGTCAAGCTCGGTTGCTTCGCCTTCTAGAACCAAATCAATCTTTTTGCCCAAATCACGCGCTGCATCGCGAACGATACGCGGTAGTTTTTTCCACGCAGAGCCAACAGGCTGCATACGGGTTTTCATTACGCTATCTTGCAACTCACCAGTTACAGAAGACAATCTTTGAAGTGGTGCTTTGAATTCTGAATTTGAATTATTACGCACCATTTGCATTAATTGGTTACGTGTAAGCACAAGTTCTGAAACCATTGTCATAAGGTTTTCAAGAACATCAACATTCACGCGGATTGTTTGCGCACTTACGCCGCCGCCTTTGCTTGCGCCGTCTTCATCCTCATCGCGCGCCGCAGCACGACGTTCAGTACCACCACGACGATCTTCAGGATTACGAGGGATTGGCGCAGCGGCTTCAACAACTTCTGCCTTTGCCGGAATTTCTTCAACGTCCGCAGCCATAAATGCAGCTTCTAGTTCGGCAAGCGATACTTCACCTGGTTTCAAGAAACGACCAAGGTCTTTATCCCATTTATTGCCATTTTCATCGACAGGGATTGCATCAGCATTGTCAGGGGCAGCAACTGGTTCAGGTTCTGCCTGAACTTCAACCTTCGCTTCAACAGGTTTTGCATCAACCTTACCTTCTGCGGCACGTTCTAAAGCACCGATAAGCGCGCTGTCATCACCTTCTGGCTCTTGTCCAGTAGTTTCAAGGTCTGCGAGAATTTCTTTGATGCGGTCAATTGATTCAAGTACCAATTGCACTGAATCTGGTGTTGCTTCTATTGTTCCGTCACGAAACTTACCTAATAAAGTTTCACCTGCGTGTGCAACAAACTGAAGTCGTGGCAACCCAAGGAACCCACAAGTTCCTTTGATGGTATGAACCAAACGAAAGATATTATTTAATGTTTCACTATCGGTTGGATCCGACTCAAACTGCACTAATTGCGTATCAACAGTTTCCAAAAATTCGTTGGTCTCTGTTAAGAATTCGGCGAGTAACTCATCCATATTTGAAATTCCTACTTAAAGTAGCACAATCCCTTGTTTTATGCTCTTAAAGACTATTCTTGCCTCAAGTCCGTTAAAGACATACTAACGCGACAGAAAAAATCTTAGTTAAATGCAGCATTTTTGATGCAATATGCGTTAAAAAATAATTTTCTTTAGCAAATTCTAATTTGCACTTTGAAAATCATTGTTTTCAAGTTTTACTAATGGGTAATATAACCGCCTTGAAGCCTTCATTATGGTTTTAAGAAGAGTGCTTGTGCGGCTTGTCGTGCAAATAATAGCGTTAATGATTTTCGCCTTGCTGCTGATAATTTATTTAAGTTTGATTCGCGTAAAACAATGCCGCCATATTTATCGGCAATTATTAAGCCAGTATTTTCCGGTAAAATTTCTTTGGGAAAGTTATTATTAACGGCAAAATAAAATTTATCGCAATAATCGATATATTCATGCCATTTAATATCGACCCGAAAATCCTCGATTGAGGATTTAACCTCGATAATAATAATTTCGCCTTTTTCATTTATTCCGCAAATATCGGCACGACGCCCGATTTTTAAACGAAACTCCAAAAACGGCATATAGCCCATATCGAATAATAGCCGACTTGCGCCGCTTGTAACGTCTGTCGTTATTCCATTGCGTAATTCAGATGTGGGATTTATTGGCATATTTGCTTATAGGCGTTATTTTAACTTTGACAAAGCCTTTGCCACAAGGCGTTTATCATCAACAATTGCCCGCGTATGGGTTCCAAAGCCAATCTCCCCACCACTATCATAGGCTTTGACTTCAAATTTATATAATTTTCCATCCATTCCTATAAATATCGCCTCTGCCCGCACGATATCGGAAACTGGTGTGGGAGAAATATGCTTTATATTAACATCGACCCCGACCGAAAGTTCACCTAGCTTTAAAAATGGAACAAGGATTTTTGCCGATGCCTGCTCCATTAATGCAACCATTCGTGCAGTAGCCATAACATTTGGGAATTGCTCATCAGGGCTTAAAGATAATGCAGATGCGCAATCCATTGCACGAACCTGACTTTTTATGACACCCCTAAGGCCCGCTGATAATTCCATTATATTCTCCCATAATTTTTATAGTTTTGCTTTTTGTTGAATGATTGCATATAAGCAATAGGGCAGCTTTTGTTCAAGTTACGCTTGAATGCCGCACTAGCTTCCTCATTTGGTCGCATTTTGCGAGCCGTCAAGTGATACCATTTGACTTCAAAATGCTCTGAAACACAAGTAAAACTATGGTAGAACAAATCAATAAAGCCAATATCGAACGCCACGCACGCCACATAATGCTAAAAGAAATTGGCGGTCACGGGCAGAAATTAATTGCTAATTCCACAATTGCCATTATTGGCGTTGGCGGTCTTGGTTGCCCATGCGCATTATATCTTGCTGCGGCCGGGGTTGGTAAATTAATTCTAATTGATGATGATGTGGTTGATTTATCAAACCTGCAAAGACAAATATTATTTAAAACCAGTGATATCGGCCGCCCAAAAGTCATTGCCGCCCAAGAAGCGTTAAATGCAATTGACGGTGACATTGAAATCATAGCCGTAAAAGAACGAATAAATGGGCAAAATGCGAATGAACTTTTGGCGAATGCCGATATAATAATTGATGGCAGCGATAATTTTAAAACTAGATTTTTAATTAATAAAACCGCGTATGATTTAAAGAAAGTTCTCGTATCGGGTGCGTTAGGTCGTTTTGATGGGCAAGTAGCTGCATTTGATTTTTCGGATCCTCAAAGCCCTTGTTACCAATGCTTTGTACCAGACACACCACCAATAGAAGAGGATTGCAACATCCTAGGAGTGGTTGGGGCGATTTGCGGAATCATTGGCGCCTTGATGGCACTTGAAACCATTAAAATAATCACCAAAAACCGTGAGACTTCCCTTTTGGGACGAATTTTACTATACGATGGCTTAAAAGCACAATCACGTACATTAAATATCCCCAAGGACAGGAATTGTAATACATGCGGGCATCATTAGTTTTCACCTTTGCACTCATTTCAATTCCGACAATTTCCTTGTCAATTCCGAGTTTTTCTCACGCTCAAACCAAAAATATTTGTACACTTCTTAACGCCAACCCAGATTGGGCGGAAAGCGTCGTTGCAGCAGAAGAAAAATGGGGCGTTTCGGCCGGCAATATCTTGGCCTTTATTGATCAAGAAAGTCGCTTTCGTGCCAATGCCTCTAGTGGTCCAAACTATGGCTATGCCCAAGCAACGCAACAAACATGGAACGGCTTTTTAAAAGATACGAAAATTGGCAATAAATCCAGAAGTGATTTTGACGCTTCTGTTAATTTTGTTGGCTGGCACTTTAAACAAATGAACAAGCAATTTGGTATCGGTATAAACAATGTATCCGAACAATATCTTGCCTATCAACTTGGAAGTGGTGGCTATAAAAAGGGTGCGCCTCCTGCATCGCGCAGCATCGCGGCATCGGTTGCTTCACGCGCGCGTATTTTCGAAGACCAGCTCGATAATTGCGACTAGATGCAATTACCCCATTAAGAAATTGCCATGTAATTTCGTGATTGGCTGGCTCTCATCATCTTGCCAAGCGAATGCTTCAAGATTGGCAACGCGGCGGCCTTGTTTATAAACCAATGCTTTGAAATGGACATCCTTGGGGCGACCAGGGCGCAAAAAATCAATTGTAACATTGATAGTCTTCGGCAGCCTTTCAAGTTTACGGGTCATTGTAAGCTGCGCCACCGCAGTTAATTCCAAACACGCGCCAATAACACCACCGTGGATAAGCTGGGTTAAAGGATTACCGACCAAATCAGTTTTATAAGGAAGCCGTGCGCGAATTTCCTCATTCTCAAAGTTAAATTCAAGCCCCAAATGTTGGCAATAAGGCATTTCTTCGAGTAATTTGTTTAAATATCGTGGCATGTATTGCGCCTATTTCGGTTGAATTTTGGTATAAGAAAAAGTGCTTTGAACAGTGGCGATTAAATCCGCCTCATCGTCACCTTCTTCAGTGTCATAAACATTAGCACGAACAAATGCGATTGTTTTGGTTGATTTGTAACAATGCGCTTCACAGCGGATTGGGTTCCCTTTGCGTGACGGGCGCATATAATCAACACGTAAATCAAGCGTAACCGGCAAAATTGCTTCTGAAAACGCGGTCATTCCGGCAGTTCCACAGGTTTGGTCAAGCAATGTAACCACCGCACCCGATGCCATTATTCCTTTTTCTTTATCACTAAGCAATTTTTCATTATAGGGAAGCATTCCGGTTGCCCTTCCCTTTGATAATTTGGTTAGCTTTGCACCAATTGCCTTTGATTGCGGAATAACATCCGACATCATATCAAGGTTTTGCGTCAAATATTCCCATGGTTCGGTTTTATGGGGTTCGGCTTTATGGTGTTCAGCTGTCCCATCCTCTGGCTTATTATTGTCTGAAGGCTTTTCTTCATTTTCAATGTTTGTTTTGTTACTCATGAAGACTGTGTTATCAATTTTTAAAAGTTTGGCAAGCAAAACCAAAAAAAACATCTGCCGACTTATGGCTAAAATTCCTTGCCTAGTGACTATATTGCCTTTAATGAATAGCTATAAAGAGGATTAATATGTTTGGCTGGTTTAAAAAGAAAAAACCCATAGAAGATACACAAAACAACGAGGAAAAACCGGTTGAGGTGGTTGAATCTTCTGAAATTATTTCGATAGAGCAACCAGAAACAATTCCTGCCGAAACACCAAATGAACCCCTGGCCGAACCTACAATTAGTGAAGAGGCCAAAAAAGGACTATTCGAAGGGTTAAAAAGATCATCGGCACGCATCGGTGATGGCATTACATCGATTTTCACCAAAGCCAAGCTTGATGAAGAAGCACTTGAAGAATTAGAAGAATTATTAATTCTTTCCGATATGGGTGTTGAAACTGCGCGTAAAATTACCGCTGAAATGGCACGCCGTCGCTTTGAAAAATCTGCTGCGCCAGAAGCAATAAGAGCTGAGCTTGCGGAAATTATTGCGCAAATGTTGGCGCCATATGAAACCTCAAAAGATCCATGGGCAGGTAATACAAGACCACAAGTTATAATGTTTGTTGGGGTTAATGGCTCGGGTAAAACCACCACCATTGGTAAAATCGCACAAAACCTTGTTGATAATGGACATAATATTATGCTTGCCGCCGCAGATACTTTCCGCGCCGCTGCATCAGAGCAATTATTGGTTTGGGGTAAACGGGCAAATGTTCCAGTTATTGCCAAAGAAAGCGGTGCCGATGCAGCTGGTCTTGCATTTGAAGCGCTTCAAAAAGCCAAGGCCGAAGATAAAGATATACTTTTAATTGACACTGCTGGACGCTTGCAAAACAAACTTGAATTAATGGCAGAACTTGAAAAAATCATTCGCGTTATAAAAAAACAAGATGAAAGCGCGCCACATGAAACTTGGTTGGTTCTTGACGCCACAGTCGGGCAAAACGCAATCTCGCAAGCTGAAGCATTTATTAAATCTGGCGGCGTTACCGGAATTATTATGAGTAAATTAGACGGAACCGCAAAAGGCGGTATTTTGCTTGCTTTGACTGAAAAATATAAATTACCAATTTATTTTATTGGCGTTGGCGAAAAAGTAACTGACCTGCAGCCGTTTAATGCCCGCGAATTCGCAAACGCATTGGTGAATATTTAAAAAGACATAAAAAAAGCGGAAGATTAACTTCCGCTTTCTTAATAAATCTATATAGCCAAATAATGCTATTATACACCAGCAGATGTAGAGATTTGGTTGCCAACTTTGTTGAAAGCTGCACCAGTTTTTGAACCCATAGTTTGAAGACCGCCGATGATTACAACAGCGATAAGAGCAGCAATCAAACCATACTCGATTGCAGTTGCGCCTTTTTCATTTTTAGCAAAACGTTTAAATAAATTTTTCATCTTTTGACTCCCACCGTCATACTTTTTAAATTTGAGCTTTTGCTCGAAAACCACTTTATCCCAAAAATTTTAACAATAAGTTACTTTTAATGATAAAATAGCATAAAATTTGAAATATTTTTTCTTTTTTCTTTTAATAAGCGGAAGAACATACTTCCGCTTATTATTCGCGTCATTGCAATACTAGCTATTATACGCCAGCTGATGTTGAAATCTGGTTGCCAACTTTGTTGAATGCAGCACCAGTTTTGTTACCCATAGTTTGTAGGCCGCCGATGATTACAACAGCGATAAGAGCAGCGATCAAACCATATTCGATTGCAGTTGCGCCTTTTTCATTTTTAGCAAAACGTTTAAATAGATTTTTCATTTCAGTCTCCAAATACATACTTTTATTTAACCGATGACTTTATTATCTGTTTTGTCATCTCATTTGCGGTTATATACGACTTGAACTAAGACTTAGTGAAAAACTAAGGTTTATAATAAGTAAAAAGCATTCATAAAATTTTATGCTTTCCTATATCTACACTATATAAATATATAGGGATTTTTTTACGCCTTAATTATGCTGGTAATTTAATTTTATTTTGCATTTATGCACTTATAATTTATTAACCATTATTTCACCCATTCGTGGCAAATTTCGCTTAATCGCAATTCGACGTATCGAATCGTGCGGAATACATATGGAAATGTCATAATGCCAAAACTAAGTTTCAAGATTTCAAGTGCTTTAATTGCCGTAAGCATGGCTGCATCGCCGGTTTTGGCACAGTCTATGAATATTGAGGTTGATCAATCCACATCGCTGCGCCTTCCCGCAGATGCATCTGGTATTGTGGTTGGTAATCCTGGGGTTGCCGATGTTATTGTTCATGAACCGCGCGTCCTTCTATTCATTGGAAAATCTGTTGGCTCTTCAAGCGTGTTGGTTGTGGGTAAAGGCGGCCGTAAACTTTATTCGGGCACAATACATGTTTCATCTGCTCCTGCTGGTCGTGGTGTGGTAACAATTCAACGTGGCGCAGCACTTAGCACAGCTATTTGTGAAGCAAGATGCGTACAAGTTGGAACGCCAGAAGACAGCGCAGAAGAAGCACAAAAAGCATATAATGCCGCAAGAGCACGCGCAACATTTACGTCAGGTAAATAATTGCAAATTTACGCTTTTGATTAAACCTTTTGAAACCCAATTATGATATCAATGGTTGATTAATGTGGGTGCAGTATGTTCAAAAAATTCAGAAGAAACCTTAAAAAAAGTGAAAAAGGCGTAACGGCGGTTGAATTTGCCCTTGTTGCAGCGCCATTTTTTTTCTTAATTTTTGCGCTTATAGAAATTATGGCTATCTTCTTTGTGCAAACGACACTCGAAGCTGGCCTTGCGTCAGAAGCACGGAAAATTAAAACCGGACAGGCACAAACATCTGCGACCCCTATTACGCAAGCAGAATTTAAAAAAGCGGTTTGCGATCGTATGTTTGGTATGCTTGATTGCGACCATCGATTATTTGTTATGGTTCAGGCATTTGGGGCAACAGTTCCCGCAGGTCCGCTTGCGCGTCCTTGGGATGACGGAACCCTAAGCCCGGGATCTTCTGCTGATGAACCATATGAGGCATCAGGTGCCGGTGACATGGTTATCGTTCGTGCATATTACATCTGGCCATTGATGACCCCAGGTATGACCTATGCATTAAGCAATTATTCAGATGCCGATTTGGGGCATTATAACCGAATTCTTATTGCAACTTCTGCGTTCCGAAACGAACCTTTTAACTAAGGAATTAGAATGAAACTCCGTTCAAAACCTGTCGATTCAAACAAAAGAATTGTATCACGCAACAAACTAGGTGAACGTGGCGTTGCGGCTGTTGAATTTGCCCTTATCGCACCAATCATGGTTTTAATGTTGTTTGGCTCAACTGAATTAACGCAGGCGATTACAATCGACAGAAAAGTTACAATTGCGGCATCTACGATTGCCGATTTGGTAACACAAGGCAGCACTCTTGATTGCACAGTTTTAAAGAATGCCGATGCGATTACACGCGAAGTTTTTGCACCATATGACACACAAGGCGATGCCGCAAAGATTACGGTTGCCAGTGTTGCTTTAGACGGTACAACCCCAAAAGTTGAATGGAGCAGAACAGTTGATAGTGGCGGCAATTGTGTGCAAGATTCCGCTTATCCTGCGGGTGCCACAGTTAATGTTTCCGGTACAGATGCCGGCGGTAATACCGTTAATTTGATTTCATCAATGCTTACTGCTGATAACGCGATTATTATCGGTGATGTTGAGCTTAAGTATGAATCAATTGGCACAAAATTCATAAGACAATATTATAATATGGGCGAACGTTTCTTTTTCCGCCCACGTAAATCAGACAAAATTTGCTATACTGGTATAACAACAAGCGGATGCTAAAAAAAAACCTCTGTCGTGGGACAGAGGTTTTTATTGTTATTAAAAAGGGGGCTTATGGCCCCCTTTTTAATTAGATGTGGTAAGCACGTTCGCCATGTTCTGCGATATCCAAACCTTCTTCTTCAGCGTCAGTTGATGCACGAAGACCAACAGTGAACTTGATGATATAGAAGGTGATAGCAGTTGCCACAGAAGTCCAAACAATTGAAACAAGAACTGCTTTAGTTTGGGTCAAAACTTGTGCAACCAATTCATAGTTTGCAGGAGGGGTGCCACCTAGTGCAGGCGCTGCAAGGATACCGGTTGCAATTGCACCAACTGTACCGCCGATACCGTGAACACCGAATGCATCAAGGCTGTCGTCGTATTTGAAGATATGCTTAACTTTAGCAACAAAGAAGATACAAATTGGTGATACCAAAAGACCAAGAACGATTGCGCCGATTGGGCCAGAAACACCACATGCCGGAGTGATCGCAACCAAACCTGCAACCATACCTGATGCAAGACCAAGCATTGACGGACGTTTGTTCAACACCCACTCAACAGCCGCCCAAGACAAACCAGCCGCAGCAGTTGCAAGGAAAGTGTTTACCATTACCAAAGCAGTAGTGCCGTTTGCTTCAAGGTTTGAACCAGCGTTGAAACCGAACCAACCAACCCATAGAAGGCCTGCACCAACATAAGTAAGGGTCAAAGAGTGTGGTGCCATTGGCTCATTACGATAGCCAGTACGTGGTCCAAGGATTAAACATGCAACCAATGCACCGAAACCAGCGTTAATGTGAACAACGGTACCGCCCGCAAAGTCCAAAGTACCCCAGCCGAACATAAGACCTTTTGCTTCCCAAACCATGTGTGCGATTGGGTAATATGACAACAAAGGCCAAAGAACTGAGAACACTACAACAGCAGCAATTTTCATACGCTCAGCAGTAGCACCCAAAATTAGCCCTGGGGTAATTGCCGCGAATGTCATTTGGAATGCGATAAATACAAGTTCTGGAATTTGGTAGCCTGCGCTGAATGTTGCGGCAGTTGAACTTGCAGTTACGCCTTTAAGGAATGCTTTTGAGAAATCACCGATGAATGCGCTGCTAGAGCCACCATCTGTAAATGAAAGGCTATAGCCCCAAAACGCCCATGTAATCATGCCGATTGATGCGACCACCGCAACATGAACCAACATTGAAAGCATGTTTTTTGCGCGAACTAAACCACCGTAAAATAATGCAAGACCTGGAACAGTCATTGCCAATACCAATACTGTCGAAGTTAGCATCCACGCGGTATCACCTTTATCGACCACAGGTGCCGGTGCCGCCGCAGCATCTTGCGCCCAAGCGCTGTCAACATGACCAAGACCAGCAATGATAGCCGCCCCTGCCAATAAAGGCATTGCGCGTTTTGCAACGCCTAATGCCGTATCCCCGAAATTGTTTAATTTAGTGCTCACTGCCCATTCTCCTCATGCTATGTGCGCGTTTGGTTTCGCACAATCACGCAATTTAATGCACTTTAAATGGACAAATTTGCAGCATTATTTTCAAGGTATATAGTTATTTTAATACTGTCTTGTTATTAATCGCATACTTTTTAATCAGTTTGTGATTATTTTTTTAGCTATTAACGCATTTTATACAGATTCATCGAACACAAGGGCGCCCACGCAATATATTTGCATAATTATTGTTAAATAATATATTAAATTGCGCAGGCGTTAATAACTATCTTTAATACCGACTATCCGCGCGGGTGTGCCTTAGCATAAGTTTGCATAATCATGGCCGAATCTATTGCCGCATATTTCTGCGTGGTTTTCAAAGATGCATGGCCCAATAATTCTTGTATTGACCTTAAATCACCGCCATTTTCCAGCAAATGTGTCGCAAAAGAATGCCGCATTGCATGGGGCGTTGCGGTTGATGGCAATGCCAGTGCACCACGCAAAGTTTGCATCAAACGCTGCACAATACGCGGATTAAGAACTTGCCCCTTTTCACCAAGAAACAAAAACCCATCTGCCGCAATTTTATACGGACAGGCAGCGATATATTCATCGATTTCGTGACGAATTTTTTCAAGCAAAGGGACGATTCGCTCTTTATTGCCTTTTCCCAAGATGCGTAAATATTGCGCATCCTGCACGTCAGATAGCTTTAACGCCAAACATTCGGCAATCCGCAAACCACATCCATATAATAATGATAATATTGCTGTGTCACGTTTTGCAATCCAATCAGCCTTGGCAAGGTCGGGTGCGGTAAATATTAAATCCTGCGCTTGATTTTGGCTTAAAGGACGTGGGGCGCGGGGTTTGTTTTTTGGCCCACGCACCAATGCAATCTGCGGATTAGATAATTCAAGCTTTTTATCACAATATTTGTAAAAAGATCTAACCGCCGCCATTGCACGATTAATCGATGCACTATCAAGCGGTGTATCCGCATTGCGTAATGATGACAAATAAGACCGAAAGTCTGCCGGCCTTAATTCCATCAAGATTTTTTGATTAATGGTTTGTGCAAAATGTCCCGCCAAAAATTTCACAAAAACAGAAAAATCATGGCGATATGCATCAATTGTTTTGGGCGAATAGCGCCTTTGCCCCAGCAAAAAGCCAAGCCAGTCATTGATTATATTGTTTATATTTTCATCAACATACAGGCTTAACACAATTGCAATGCCTTAAATTAAATATGTCCTTGTTCTTCAAGGCGGGTTAAAACACGCTCAACAACGCGGGCAAAGAAAGTAATTAATTCATGCCCCATGTCATCACGGAAGCAATCAAGATCCGAACTTGCAATTGCCAAAAGCCCGATACGACCTGATTTGCCAAATTGTAAACGCGCCAAGGCTTCTGAACGTAAGTCAGATGCATCCGCACCATAAAGCCAATTACGTGGTCTATCCAATGCACCAAGGCTTACAGGGCGTTCCGCTGGAACCGTGCGTTCAACAAAAGAACCGATTTTATCGAGGCTTTGTGAATCATATGTCGTGTCAGAAATTGCTAAAATGCAGGCATCTGCAGCCAATGAGAATGCAACATGACCAGATAGGCGATCTTGTAAATCTTCGGCATCTTCACTGTCTAAAACGGCGATAATCGCCTCTTGAACACGCATTTGCGCTTCGTAATTATTTCTTGCGGTTTCAACAATTTGGGCAAAGCGTGATTTCGCTTCATGCGTTTCGCGCATCATGCGGTTACGTGCAAGCTCTTCAAAGCTAACAAGATTACCATTCGCAGGCTTCGCAGCAATAGCATGCAAAATCTCTGAATCATTGCGTATAAAATCCGGATTACGCAAAATATATTCGCGAACATCATCAAGATTCACAATAGCATCATTAAGCGCGCGTTGTTCAAACTGTCCCATCACCAATTTCCCAATCCACCTTCCGGCTTTTTTATCTTGTGATTGACATTTCACCACAATTTGGTGAACAGGGGGTTTAAAATCACCAAACAAAAGGTTAATTTTATGACTAAAATGTGTCTTTTTGCAGAAAACCTATATTAATCAGCATTTTTAACAGCTGCAAAAAGCCATGATTTTTTTTCAAGCCAAAGATAATTTAATTATGATTAGAATTAGGCTTGCTTTGCGATAATAAGTTAAAAGCCTTCATATACAATAATATGAGCTTTACGCCTTTTTCCCATGCGCCCGAAGTGCGGTTGATGATAATGGATTAAACCGCGCCGGAATATAAACCCAAGTTGGCGGCGGATCAGTGGCAACAAGTTTTGCCTTGCTAAGCGGAAGGCGTTTACCCGCAAAATGCCGCGCCATACGCCCTAATCTTGCTTTTGGTCCCGCAGTTGGGCGTGAAACCACACAAATTGGCACTTCATTGACAATTTCTTTCCAACCGCGCCAATGCTCGAACCCGCCAAGATTATCGCCACCCATAAGCCATACAAAATTAACACCCTTATAGCGTAGCTTTAACGCCTTTAATGTGTCCAAAGTGTATTGGGTTTTCAAGTCGCTTTCGATGGTTGTCACCACCATTCTTGAACCACGCGCAACCGACTTTGCCGATTTTAAGCGACTGCTAAGTGGTGAAGAATTTTTTTTCAATGGGTTTTGCGGGCTTACAAGCCACCAAACGAAATCCAGCCCCAAAAGTGCGCGCGCAGTTTCGGCAACATGCAAATGGCCAGCATGCGCAGGGTCAAAAGACCCGCCAAGGAGACCTATTTTCTGTCCCGGGTATGCAAGCGGGTAGTTTCGTTTCATATAATTATGGTCTCACCTGTCCGGCGCCACGAACCACATATTTATAGGTCGTTAGCCCCTCTGCACCAACTGGGCCGCGCGCATGCAACCGACCGGTTCCAATGCCAATTTCACCGCCAAAGCCAAACTCACCACCATCGGCATATTGCGTTGAAGTATTATGCATCACAATTGCGCTATCCACTTCGGCAAGGAATTTATTGGCGGCTGCCAAATCCTCGGCAATAATTGCATCAGTATGACCAGAACCATGCTCTGCAATATGGGTGATTGCCTCATTAATGTCTTCAACAATCTTTACCGATAAAATTGGTGCAAGATATTCGGTATTCCAATCATCATCATTGGCAACACCCATTGGGATAATTGCACGCGCCTTTGGGCAACCACGCAATTCACAGCCACCTTGAGATAATGCAAAGGCAAGCTCTGGCAAATAATCGCCCGCAATCTCTTCATCAATCAAAAGGGTTTCAGTTGCCCCACAAATACCGGTGCGGCGCATCTTGGCATTCAACGTAACCTCAATTGCCTTTTTCTCATCAGCAGATTTGTGGATATAGGTATGATTTATACCATCAAGATGTGAAAGCACGGGAACTTTGGCCTCGTTTTGAACACGTGCCACAAGAGACTTACCACCGCGCGGAACAATCATATCAATATTGCCGCCCATACCCTTTAACATTTCGCCAACCATTGCGCGGTCGGTTGTTGGTACGAATTGGATGGCATCTTCTGGCAAACCTGCGGCTTTTAAGCCAGCGCGCAATGCATTGGCAATCGCAGTCGAGCTTTTAAAGGCATCAGAACCACCACGCAAAATCACGCTATTTCCTGAACGAACGCATAGTCCACCCGCATCGGCGGTAACATTCGGACGGCTTTCATAAATAATGCCAATTGTGCCGATTGGAATGCGCACTTTTTGCATTACAAGGCCGTTAGGTCTGGTCCATTCTTCGATTACATTGCCCACCTTGTCACCTTGTGCAGACATTTCTTCAAGCCCTTTGGCAATTGCCTCAAGGCGATTAGCGTCAAGCTTTAGGCGATCAATCATTGCCGGTGATAATTTATCGGCAATTGCGCGTGTAACGTCTTCACTATTGGCGGCAAGAATTTCGTCTTTGGCGGCGCGGACCTGCTGCGCCATCAAAGCAAGCGCTTTTGAGCGTGCTTCACAATTACTGGCGGCAAGAATTTTGGCGGCACGTTTCGCGCGCTGCCCCATCGAAAGCGATAGCGCATCAATGTTCAATTCATTTACTTGTGATTTTGCAATTGTGTCCGTCATTTTGCCTGCCGAAGTTTATATCTTCGTATAAAGCCATCTAAATATATTTGCAATTAATGGGGGCGCAAAAGTTTAGCTGAAAATGCCAAAAATCGCGTTATAAACCCCTTTTAATGCCGCAACGCCAGCAACAACGCCAATATAAGTAAAGAAGAAACTTAATAAAAACAATAAAAAAGAAATGATTATCAAAACCCCGTCACGCTGCAATAAACCGAGTGCGAGGAATGCAATGCTTAGGCCAGGGACAAAATTAGCAAACGGAATCGGCAAAAGTAAAATTACCGCCAAAATCAAAACCTGAACGCCTAAAAAAATCGAAACTGGCTTTTCGGTTAAAAACTCAAGCCTTGGCTTTATCCATTTTTCGATTTTTTCAAGAATCGGTACGGTTTTTATAATTGTGTTGCGAAAATTTGTAGGCTCAATTTTATATTCGCGAACTTTTTTAGGGAGCCATATTTGCCCTGCACCAAAAATCATTTGCAATGCCGGCGCAATTAATAATGTTCCAAAAATTGTTGAAATACCGGGAATATTGGGAATACAATTTGGCGCCGCGAGTATGAACAACAACAGACCAAACGCACGCCCATCTAACCTGCGTAGAACCTCACTCACGGTAATTTCAACGTCACCTTGAAACGATTCTTTCAGCTCATTCAAAAGAACTGAGGTTTTTACATGATGCGTTGTCAAAAAATATTACCCCTGATTGTCCCGGTAATTCGCGTTTATAATTATAATTGTGACTTTATTTTGGTTTGCGCTGTTTAAATTTCAATGCGCGCGCCAAAAGACCCTTTGCGCCCAAGCCACTTACACCAAGATCAGTTGTAAAGTCACGGACGACGCCGTTCGCATCAATAATTAGATATGATGGAACCCATTGAATTCCGAATGCCTTATAAACCGCAGAATCGTCGTCGATAGCAACCGGATACGAATAGCCCTTTTCTTTGAAGAAATTATCAAGGCTACCCCAACGGCCATAACGACCGCGTGTATGTATTGCTACAAACTGCACGCCCGGCGTTGCGCGTACAAGCCCTGCAAGTTCGGCAACATTTGGGGCATCTGCCATACAATCAGGGCACCATAGACCAAAAAATTCAACAATTGTTACCTTGCCGGCAAAGTTCTTATTGCTAAAAGTACCACCACCGCGCAAAGGCGCAGAGAACGCAGGGGCTTTTTTACCAACGCCAGCAAAAGTAGTTGGTCTGTCACCGGCCATTGCTGTACCGGTTGCAAGTAATGGTAAAACCGCACCCGCCGCCAAAACGGTACGGCGTGATAATTTGTTTGAATTTTGGGTCATTATTAATCCTGTGAATTTCCTACTCTTAAAATAGGAAAATATTATTCATATTTCAAGACATGAAACATCAATATAATTTTAAAATATCCATAACTTTGCGGGAAAATAATCTTGCGGTTCGGCTAGATTTCAAAGCCCACGCATGGTCGATAATTTTTCCCTTATCATTTAATATCAAAGTTGAAGGGGTTCCGGGGATGCCAATTGCATCGGTTAATTTGCGGTCCTCGTCATAAATTGTGGTCAATTGATATTCAGGAGGTAATTTTGCGTACCATTCATTAATTGAACCAAAATTACTAGGGACTTTTCCAACGTGAACCTCGATAATTTCTATACCAAGTTTTTTGACATGCAAAATTGCCTCACGCCAGTATGGTTCATCCTTGGCACAGGTCGGACACCAAAGGCCAAAAAAGTGAACGATTACTGGTTTACCCAATTTTGTGAAGTTTATGGTTTTGCCATCAATGGTTTTCACGTCCATATCAGGCATCATTTTGGTTATTAATTTTGCCGCCGGATCACGCGCACATGACGTTAAGGCCCCCATTATTGTCGAAAGACCCAATGCAGAAAGCCCCAAGGAACCAATAATTTCGCGCCTTCTAATCATTTTCAACACCTTTCGAAAATAATACGCTTTTAACCTATCAAAAGTGACATATAATCGAAATTTGTTAATTATTGATTTTAAAGCGGTTCTTGTTGCGTAATACAGTGGAAAGAGCCACCGCCGGTTAAAACCGCCTCCGCCTTTATGCCAATAATCTTATGGTTTGGAAAACATTCCGCCAAAACCTTTAATGCCGCATCAGCACTTGGGGTTCCGTAATGCGGCATGACCACACTGCCGTTACCAATAATAAAATTCATGTGTGACGCCGGAATAATCTTGCCATCTTCATCGGTAACTTTACCTGGTGAAGGGGCGCGAACGACTTCAAACCCATTACCAAATTCATCACGTGCCGCGCATAAATCATTATAGATTTTGTCCAAAACTTCTTGGTTTGGATCATTATCAACCGGCGCCTGGCAAATAATTGTCCGTTCACCCACAAAGCGCGCAATATTATCAATATGCCCGTCGGTATGGTCATTTAATAGACCATCGCCCAGCCATATCATTTGCGTCATGCCAAGATTTTCAACAAATAAAGTTTCAATATCCGCTTTTGACAATTGTGGATTACGGTTTTTATTCAACAAGCATTGAGTAGTGGTTAGGAAAACCCCCTGCCCGTTTCCGTCAATTGAGCCACCCTCTAAAACCATTTCAATGTTTTCAGATTGCACCAAAGCGGCATTGGCAAGCTTGCCATTTACTTCATCATCATAATCAAGCACATATTTACCACCCCAGCCATTAAAGCCAAAGCATAAGGCAATATTATTATCGCCATCTTTGGCAAATATTGGGCCAGTATCACGAAGCCAAATATCACCAAACGGAATCTCAAAAATCTCAACAGCTTCTGGCAATGCCGCGCGCGCGCTTGAAAGGGCTTCTTCGCCGCTTACCAATAGTTTGACCTTATCAAACTTACCATTATGCGGCGTAATTAGCGCCTTTATCATGGCGGCAATTTCGGCACGTGCAGGTTCAATATCTTCGAGCCATAATTCCTTGTCAGAAGGCCAACAAGTCCAGATAGCGCGGTGTTCTTCCCACTCAGCAGGGATACGGATTTTATTGCTCAATTTATCCTCGAATTAATTATTTCTGATATCAGAAGCGCCGGAAATATTGTTGAATTTTACTTCACCAGAGCCATAAGAGCGCACGACCGGATTTACCGCAGTGCCGCGATATTCAATATCGCCAGAACCAGACAAGCGCGCATTAATTGCCCCCTTGCCGCCTTTAACCTTTATATCACCGGAGCCAGAAGCCTGTAATTGTAGTTCTTTTGCTGATGCAATTTCAACGTTACCCGAACCAGATACATCAACATTTGCACGTCCCTGAATGTCGCCAACTTCGCTATCACCAGAGCCAGAAAGATTAAGGCTTAGGAAATTGCCAACTCGTCCAAGTTTAACATCACCAGAACCAGAGATATCAACAAGTGCATCTTTGCCGACATCACGTGCCATAAAATCCCCAGAACCACTTCCGTTAAGTTCAAGGCTGTTTTTAACATTGCCAATAATGATATCACCGCAACCACTTACTTCAATGGCGGCACCACCAACATCGCCGGCGCGCACGGAAATTTCACTATTTTTGATGCGCAGGCCATCACGATCCGAGCCCTTGGCAATAATTTTTGGCAAGTCTTCTGGATAGTATTTTTGACCATTAATTTTCAAAATCTGGTCATTGCCACGTTTTTCACAAGAGATATTATTAATGCGACCAATATCAGAGGTAACAAGCATACCTTTGGAAAAAGCAATCGCATTGGCGCGGATTTTACGCCCCTGTTTGATTTCAAGTGATAATTCGTCATGCCCAGAAGTTCGATATTCAAGAACCCCAACAAATCCACGAATATCAAGAATCTGTGGACGAGGACCAGCAAAAGCTGACCCCGCAATCAATGACATCGCAATAACAGACGTAAAAACCACTTTTTTCATAATGACACCTATACTTCATTAAGGCGGTTAGCACCGCGTTCAACCACATAATGTTTCAAATTGAAATATTTCGCGCTTTTATCCCAAGTGCTTGGGGTGGCGCGAAGTTTAACATCCATTTTTTGTTTATCAACCTCAACCAGACCATAACCATTAACCCGGTCATCAAAGAATTTGATATGCGGGTTATCAGGAAGCATCTTCATAAAGCGGTCGTAATTATATGATTTTGAGGTTATCGAGCCACCAACAAATTCCACCGCAACGGTTTCTGATTTTTGGTCCGCATAATTAGCCTTAACATCAGAGGCAAAGAATGCGTGCATATCGCCACCAATCACAACACATTGCGCCTGTTTTTGACGCTTCTGAATTGCGTCAATCAATTTTTGGCGTGCAGGTTCAAAGCCAGACCAACCTTCATTAAACGCACCATCTTCACCTTTTGAGGTTTTTTGGAAAATCGTGCTAAACAATGTTGGCTGCACCAAGATATCCCATTTTGCGATGCCGCGCATCATGTTCTCATTAACAAAACGCTCTTGTGCAGCACCCAAAATAGTACGGTTTTGATCTTGTAATTCGGTACAGGTTGCGCGTGAAACCACCTCGGCTTCGAAACGGCCTGGGGTCGGACACGCAGCGCGCGCACGATATTGGCGGGTATCAAGCAAGGTGAACTCAACCAAATTGCCATAAATAGACTGTCCATAAATACGCATATGGTTTGACGCATCAAAACGTGAGCGTGAACGCAGCGGAATATGTTCAAAGAATGCTTTATAGGCATTATATTTACGCTCAACAAAACGCTTTTCATCATTCACTGGGCGGGTTTCACCAAAATCACCTTGATAATCATTGGCAACTTCGTGGTCATCCCAAATGAAAAGCCACGGTGCCACTTGGTGCGCGCGTTGCAAATCCTTATCGGTTTTGGTTAGTGCGTGAATAAGGCGGTATTCATCAAGTGTGAACGCCTCATTGACAGGCATACGGCGCAATTGCGGGCCATACGAAACCTCGTAAATATAGTCACCAAGACCAAGGATCAAATCAGGGTTTTGGTCGGCAATATCGGCATAACCAGTATAATAGCCTTGTTCATAATGGGCGCATGATGTCCATGCGAATTTTAATTTATCAAAATCCGCACCTAACATTGGCGTGGTTTTTACCCGTCCAACAGGGCTTGCGACACCACCACAATTAAAGCGGTAAAAATATTGGCGATTAGGGGCAAGACCATAAATTTCAGCATGAACAGAATGCGCCATATCAGGGCGGGCAATTTCGGTTTGACGACGGACAATATTTTTAAAGGTTGGGTCGGTTGCAACCTCCACATTTACTTCGACAAGCTCTTGGGTAAATGCCTGCACTTCTAGTGGGTTTGGTGCAAGGCGTGTCCATAAAACAAAGCCTTCTTGTGATGGATCCCCCGACGCCACCCCCAAAGAGAATGGATCAGATGTAAATTTTGGTGCCGCCGCATATGCCGAACCGCGCCAAGGAACCAAGGTTGCCCCAGCAGCCGCAGAAAATGCAAGACCAGATAAAAAACGACGTCTGTTAACCAATAAAGTATGTTTGTCCATATAAGCCCACCTTTTCATAAAAACATAAAAGGTTTTTACGTAATTTCAAATCAATAGCGCAATTTTATTGCAAAAATTATGACATTGTAATGATGCAAACAAAAAGGGCGGCAGATTACCCGCCGCCCCTTGTGATTAATCCGTGGGATTAAATTAGAAAGTAGTACGAACACCAACTTGGAATGTACGCGGCGCACCAGCATAGAATGTAGGTGTAGCAGCAGCTTCGGTAGTGCCGTCTGAACGTAGGATACCCAAAGCAGTGTTTTGTTTGTTGTTGATTGAACCAAGATATTTGGTGTCAAACAAGTTCACAACGTTAACCTGAAGGTAGGTACCTGGACGGGTTGGCATGAAGTCATAACGAAGAGAACCACTCCAAACAGTGTATTCAGGAGCCGCATCATCATTCACGTAGGTTGAGAAGCGTTCACCAACATATTTACCGTTCAAGTTGAAGTGTAGTTGAGAAGCAAAGTCATATGTCATACCAAAGGTAGCCATATTTTTAGGTGTCTCAACCAATTGTTTTCCTTTGGTTGGGATAGTTGCACCTGCTTTAGAGCTAGGCATATCGTTTTGCATTTCTGCATTTGTATATGAGTAGCTTGCGTTAAGTGAGAAGTTTGGAAGCACTTTATAGCTTGCTTGTGCTTCAAAACCGGTACGAACAACATCACCAACATTGGTATCAATTGATAGACCAAGTGCTTCATCATATGCGCTTACAAGACGATCTTTGTCTTTTGCATAGTAAATAGTCGCAGTTGCATAAAGGTTATTGTTGGTATGACGATAACCAAGTTCAAAAGAGTTATTAACTTCTGGTGAAGGGTTAGAAACAGTTGCAACAAGAGTAGTTGGGTTAATCTTAATCGCATAGTAATTGTCTGTTTTTGGAGAAGACATTGCTTGCGAGAAGTTACCATAAACTTGATCAGCAGGAGTAACTTTATAGGTTAGACCAGCGTTGAAAAGAGTTTTGTCAAAGCTGTAATCTTTGCTGTAAGGAGCAACATACAAAGTAGTACCTTTTGACGCCAAAGTAACAAGCTTGTAGCCTTCTGGTGTAGTGCTTACAAGTGTTGCTTTTTCGCTTGAGCAATATGGAGAGAATGAACCGGTACCATCGTTTTTAGAATAGCAATATTGGTTCAAGTCACGTTCCATTTTTTGGAATCTAACCGCAGCAGTTGCAAACAATTTTTCTTCCAAGAAACCACCAATATATTCAGCAGAGAATACATTTACCATTGCTTTTGAATAACGGTTACGTCTTTGGTTTACGTTGCCATCATTGTCGATAATCGCAAGATATTCTTTATTTTTTGCGCCAAATACTGCAGGTGTAGAACCATCAGCATTAAGAACAACGCGTTCACCGGTTTGACGGGTACGAGCATTTTCATAAGAAGCGCCCAAACGAACTCTTTGGTTTTCAGCAAAATCATAAATCAAAGAAGATGTGATAGAGAAACGGTTGGTGTTGGTAATGTTACCTTGGTACAATTTGCTAGTTTGAGAAGAAGCAATTGTTCCGTTTTTGTTAAGGTCAACACCGCAACCAGCAGTACCATAGTGGCTGCCGCAAAGGGTTGGGTCAGTTTCGCTCATGGTTGTAGTAGAACCACCAGTTGCCATTGTGTATTGGTAAGTAGGGTCAACAGTCAAAGTTAGCTTGTCAGAGAAAACCCATTTAGATTTACCACGAAGGTTGCCAGTGTCAGATGGGTTAATGCTGGTTAGAGATGCACCGTTCCAGTCATAACCACTAGTCGCAGTAGGCGTTCCGAACAAAGCTGCTTTGCTATAAGCGCTGTAAAAAATGTTACGGTTTTTGTTGTAGTGACCAGCTAGGCTAACAAATGAGCCATTTCCAAACAAATCTTGATGAACCAAGAAGTTAGCTTGTTGTTTAGTTAGTTTAGGGTCGTCAATAGCTTCACGGGTCCAAGTGCTGTATGATTGGTCTGTGTAAGCGATATATGCTTTTGTACCCCAAGGGCCAATTTTACCAGAATCAACACGAGCGAAAGCGTTTTTAAAGTTCCAGTCACCGCCAGTATATTTCAAAACGCCACCAAATTTGTCATTTGGTTTACAAGTTGAGAAGTTAACAGTACCGCCGATTGCAGAACCAGTCAAAGAGTCGATGTCAGTTGCACCAGTGTTTACAGAAGCCTTACAAATCAATTCAGGCTCAAGCAATTGGTTGGTGTAGATTGCATAGTTACCAGCGTCGTTAAGTTGGGCGCCGTCAAATGTCAAAGAAACCTTATCGCCAGAAATACCACGCATAGTGATTGTACCGCCAGATGAACCATATGGGTCATTGTTGGTGAAGTTATATCCTGGAACGGTATTAAGAATATCAGCAATTGTTTGACCAGCTGATGCTTGAGAAATCATAGTTTGGTCAATAGTAACTTTAGTTTTGATACCAGTTTCTTTTTGTAAAATACCAACGTTGCGAGTACCTTTTACAACAACAGTTTCAACTGTTTCCGTACCTGTTGACTGCGCATAAGCAGCACCAGCCGCAAGTGACATAATCATCACTGATGCGCTTAAAATATAAGATTTTTTCATAACAGCTTCCCTATATACCCTGTTAACCCAACCCAAAAAGATTAGCCCGAAAATGGCAATCCGCAGAGGCGTACAAACACAGGTTAACAAAAATTAACGCCCTAATCGTTGCTTTAGGTGACAGAACGATGACAATCAATTAATTTTTGGCAGAAAAAATGGGGACATGCAGATTCTTATTATGACCGTTGCAAAATGGCGACACAACGCACAATTTATTATCAATAAATAGTCAAAAAAGGGAAAATTTCGTGCATAACTTGCCCCGATATAGAGCAAATTTCCTCAATGCAACTTTAATTTATGACAGTTTTGTAAAAGCGATTCTTTTGTAAATTGTCATAAAGTGAAAAAATTGCGCCATAATTAAATTATGACGCAATTTTAATACATTAAACCCGCAGACTTGCGTTTTGTTTGCCCGCTGCGGTAATTATTTTTTGGTTTAATGCGTCAATTTCAGCATCGTTTAAAGTATTTGCTTTTGGGGCAATCGTAACCTCTATGGCAATTGAAACTTTGCCATCTTCAACGCCTTTTCCAGAATAAACGTCAAACACATTTACATTTGAAATAAGGGTTTTGTCGGCATTGGTAATTGCCCGCACCAAATCGGAAACCGCTTTGTCTTTATCAAGGATAAAGGCATAATCGCGGGTGAAAGGCATGAATTGCGATAATTCCAGTTTTGGTTTCGCTTTTGATGGTTTTTGTTTTGCTTTTGGCAAAGCGTCAACAAAAATTTCAAAGGCAAAAATATCTTGATCAACGCCCAATGCCTTGGCAATTCGTGGGTGAATTTGCCCAAATTCGGCAACCACCACTTTTGGCCCCATTTTCAATTGCCCAGCGCGACCAGTGTGGAAATGCGATGACGCACCATTTGCCATCATAAGACCGCCAGTTGGCACACCCATTGCCGCAAGCAATGCCATCATATCTGCCTGAATTGAATAAACATCAGGTTTGATAATACCATTCCAATGGCGGGTTTCGCCGGTTGCAATTGCGGCAATAACATTCTTTTGGTCATTTGGTTCATCACCAAGATAAATTGGACCAGCCTCAAAAATTGCAAGCTGCTTAAAGCCCTTGTCAATATTACGCTGTGCCGCCGCGATTAGATTAATCAAGGCCGATGGACGCATATATTCAAGCTCGTCATTAATTGGGTTGGCAATTTCAAGAGCTTTATTTTCAAGATTTGCGCCAAACAATTTGGCATAGTCTTTTTTAACAAACGACCATGTAACCACCTCATTATAACCAAAAGATGCCAAAGCACGACGCCCTAGGTTAAATGCGATTTTATCAGATGAGATAAGATTGCGGTTTTGCGGTTGTGATAATGTTGCCATCGGCAATTTATCAAAGCCATGAATCCGCGCCACATCTTCAACAATATCAGCAGGTAGTTTCACATCACCGCGCCAAGTTGGTGGCAGGATGTTTAATTTACCATCACCCAAATCTTTGGAGACAAAGCCCAAAGTATCAAGGATTTTGATAATTTCACCTGCACCAAGCTCAATACCAGTAAGGCGTTTAACCTCAGATACATTAAAATCAATTGCCTTTGGTGCAGCCGGAACTTCACCAGCTTTTACGACCTCAGAGACAGAAGGTTTATGGTTTTCATCGGCACATAATTCAACAATCATTTGCGTTGCAAAATCCAAACCGCCTTTGGTGAAGGCAGGGTCAACACCACGTTCAAAGCGGTATTTGGCATCGGATTGAATTCCGGTTGCACGCCCAGTTTGGAAAATGCTTAATGGTTCAAAATATGCGGATTCAACAAATACATCGGTGGTATTTTCATCACAACCAGTTGAAACCCCACCCATAACTCCGCCAAGACCGATAACACCACTATCATCGGCGATAACGCACATTTGCGCGCCGACATTATAAGTCTTGTCATCAAGGGCAACAAAGCTTTCGCCATCGTTACCGGCTCTTACAACAATATTGCCCTTTAATTTTGCAACATCATAGACATGAAGTGGGCGGGCACGATCGATTGAAATAAAGTTGGTAATGTCCACAAGCGCATTAATCGGACGCAAGCCAATCGCTTTTAGGCGATCTTGAAGCCATTTTGGCGATGGGCCATTTTTTACACCCTTAATCAGGCGACCATAAAATAATGGACAAGCAGTGGTTTCGGATTTAACCGCAATATCGCTTTTGAAAGTGCCTTGGGTTTCCTTAATATCGCGATCGGAAAATTTACCCAATCCACGTGCCGCAAGTTCACGCGCAATTGAATTTACACCCAACCAATCAGGGCGGTTTGGTGTAACTTCGAAATCAATTGTTACATCATCAATGCCAAGTGCCGCCGCCGCAGATGTACCAACCGCAACATCGTCCGGCAATTCGATAATGCCAGATGAATCACCAGTTAAGCCCAACTCTTCGTATGAACACATCATACCATTTGACACCACACCCCGAACAGGACGCGCCTCAAGCGTTACGCCCAACGCCTCAACACATGTGCCGATGGGCGCAAAAATAGTTGTAAGGCCGGCACGTGCATTCGGTGCACCGCATACGATCTCAAGACGGCCTTGATTGGTTTCAACCTGACAAACCCGAAGTTTATCGGCATTTGGATGCTGCACAGCCTCAACAATTTTCACGACCGAAAACGCCTTTAGCTTTTCAGCGGGATTTTCAACATCCTCAACCTCAAGCCCTGCCATGGTCATTGCCGCAACAATCTCATCGGCACTTGCATCAGTTTGTAAATAATCTTTTAGCCAGTTAATTGTGAATTTCATTTTTATTCTCGTTAATTATCGGCTTAGGCCAGAAGTTATAGAAGGGCTGAACAATGCTTCAAAGCCAAAGTTTTCAAGCCATCTAACATCGCTATTAAACATGTCACGCAAATCAGGAATGCCGTATTTAAGCATTGCAAGGCGGTCGATACCCATACCGAATGCGAAACCCTGATAAACATTTGGGTCAAGGCCACATGCGGTTAAAACATTGGGATGCACCATGCCACAGCCCAAAATTTCCAACCAATCATTTCCAGTTCCGATTTTTAATTCCTTACCCGAACGATCACAACGAACATCAACTTCGGCAGAGGGTTCAGTGAATGGGAAATGGTGCGGTCGGAATTGAACATCAACCCCGTCAACCTCAAAGAAGCGCGCCAAAAATTCCATCAAAACGCCTTTAAGATGGCCCATATGCACGCCTTCTTCAATCACCAAACCTTCGATTTGGTGGAACATTGGCGTATGGGTTTGGTCATAGTCACAACGATAAGTACGACCAGGGGCAACAATGCGAATTGGCGGCTTTTCATTCTTCATAGTGCGAATTTGCACCGGCGAAGTATGGGTACGCAAAAGTTTGCGTTCGCCTTTTTCATTCGGCTGCATAAAGAATGTGTCGTGCATATCACGCGCTGGATGCTTTTCAGGAAAGTTTAGCGCGGTAAAATTATGAAAATCATCCTCAATATCTGGGCCTTCTTTTACACTAAAGCCCATGTCGGCGAAAATGGTTGCAACCTCTTCAAAGACTTGCATAATTGGATGGATTGAACCTTGGCGGCGCGCCTTGGCAGGTAAAGTTACGTCAAGATGTTCGGCAAGTAAGCGTTCATCAAGCGCCTTATCAGCAAGGGCGACTTTCTTTTCGTTAATAAGGTCATTAAGTTTGTTTTTAAGGCCGTTTACTTTTGGTCCAAAAACCTGACGCTCCTCAGGGGACATACCGCCCAAACCCTTCAAAAGCTCGGATACGCTGCCTTTTTTACCAAGTGCTGATACACGTAATTCTTCCAGTGAGGCTTCATTATCTGCCGCATTCAATTGCGCCAATAATTCGCCTTCTAATTTTTCAATTTCCAAAGTCATCTAAATTTCCAGTTTTTCTGGTGATTTTCCAATTTTATGGGACTGCCTATGCACTTTTTGTGTTAATTTTGCAATTGCTAAAGGCTTAATTAAATGGTTTAATTTTTGTGACTTGTGGCAATGCGCAATGCCAATAGCCCAAACACGCTTGCAAGCAGATAATTTGAAATTCTTTTAAAACCACTATTTCCGCTTATGATTTTATGAAAATGTGCGGTCGCAATCACCACTGCCCCCATCGCAATCAACCCCATAAGGTCGGCGATTAAACCAAGAATCAAGGTTTGCCACACCACCGAACCACGCTCAGGATGCCAAAATTGCGGATAGATAGAAAGCGCGAATAATATACATTTCGGGTTCAAAATATTATTAATCATGCCATCAATGAATATACGATAACTCGGAATTTTGACGGGCTTAAAATTAGTAGCCGCCACACCTTTTTCCGATTGCAGCGCATTAAATGCAAGCCATAATAAATAACCCACGCCCGCCCATCTAATTATCTCATAAACAATTGGGATTTTTGCAATAATTGCTGCAAGCCCAATCGCAACCATTAACGCGGTTATTAGCGCCCCCGTCATGATGCCACACATAGTCAAAAATCCGGCAATGCGGCCCTGGGTAAGGGTGCGTGTACTAACCAAAAGCATGTCTGCCCCCGGTGTGATTGCAAGAACAAATGCCGCGGCAGTAAAAATTAATAATTCATGCGCGCTAAACATTATTGCCCCTAACCCCTGTGCGTTGTTGCAATCTTAAGGGCAAGTCCCAAATAAACGGTTGGCAAAAGAATTTTCATGATTTTACCAATTCGGTCGGAATTCATAATTATATGGCGAAACTTGCCCGCAAAAATAATTGCTGCGCCAATTATCACAGTATCAAAACTTATAAGAATTGTGGTCATAATCATGGTTTGCAAGAAAATTGAGCCACGATCCGGATGCCAAAATTGCGAATAAATGGCGAGTGCGAACATAGCCCCCTTGGGGTTTGAAATACCATTTATAAAGCCGTCAAAAAATATCTTGGTAAGTGGGGTTTTTGCCACAAGATGCGGATCAAGATCTGGTCTGAAATCTTCTTTGAATGCCCTGATTGCAAGATAAACAAGATATGCCGCACCCGCCCATTTTATGATTTCAAAAACTATTGGAATTTCAATGATTAGCTTTGCCATGCCAAGCGCCACCAATGCACCCAACACATAATTGGCAACCACCGCCCCCAAAAGCGTGGCAAACCCCGCCCTGTAACCATGGCTTAGGCCGCGCGTACTTGCAAGAATCATATTGGGCCCTGGTGCAATACAAATTGCAAAGGCAAAAGAACAAAAGACAAGGATTTCAGATAAGGTAAACATTACAAAGTACCTAAGGCATAAATAGAAAATAAAAAAGCCCGAACACTAGGTTCGGGCTTTTGAAAACTGTTATTGCAACAAAACTATGCTGCTAGTGCTTTCTTTGCCGCGTCAACCAATGCCGCAAATGCGTTTGGTTGCGAAGTTGCCATATCAGCCATAACTTTACGGTCAACAACGATGCCAGCTTTGGTAAGGCCGTTGATGAATACAGAATATGTTAATTCGAATTCACGAACAGCAGCGTTGATACGCTGAATCCAAAGTGAGCGGAAATTACGTTTTTTCGCTTTACGGTCACGATAAGCATACTGACCAGCGCGCCATACAGCAGCGGTAGCAGTACGAATAGTGTTTTTACGGCGACCTTGGTAACCTTTGGCACGAGCCAAAATACC
>APMI01002376.1_pt1 | contig 141126 bp, 99 predicted proteins | sample 667938 | NCBI WGS metagenome assembly APMI01 (sample SAMN01084076, study PRJNA167559) | wastewater metagenome | biome: Wastewater | place: Denmark: Ejby Moelle, Odense | collected 2011-11-28
AGAACAGCTTTGCTGAAAGTGGAGTTATTTCTTGTTGCCATGTGCAAAGATAAAGGAATGAGCTATTTGCTTCCAAATCGGGCTGCGGGGAAATATCATATACCCGAAATAGTGAATAAAAAAGCCCACTTATTGGGTATTGATAGTGTAAAATGGTAGCTATAGGTTTGCAGCCTTAATCATCATCATTAACTATTAAACCTTTTACATGAAAAAGTTTTTCTTAGGCATCACTTTGGTTTTTTCAATTACTTTTCTTTTATCTGCGCCTGTAAAGGCGACACTGGTCCTGTTGGTCCGCAAGGCGCTACAGGAGCAACAGGAGCAACGGGGGCAACAGGTGCTCAAGGCCCTGCTGGAACCCCTGCCCAGGTTATTTATTCCGCATGGGTAACCGGTCCTTATGCTTCTCGTGATACTACGATTGATGCTACATGCGTTAAATTAAGACATATTGATGCTCCATCATTATCAAATACCATATTAACACAAGGAACAATTATTGTGTATTTCCGTTATACCTCAAGTAGTTCATATAAACTTCCTTATGTTTCAGAAGCAGGTGGCACTACAAGCCAGATCAATTGCATTTTTGCACTTCAGAAAATATTTGTTTACAGGCATACCTTTGGTTCATGCCGTTTTACATCGGCTGATCCCGGAACTCAACCGGTAATGATTAATCTGCCACAGACTCTTGAATATCGCTACATACTTATTCCAGGCTTAGTTTCCGGGGGAAGGTTTACTTCAGGTGCCGCCGCAGGCTACACAGTAGATCAGTTAAAGGCAATGAGTTATGAAGATGTTCGTACACTCTTCAATATTCCTGAAAACGGATCAAGAGAAAAATAAAACGGGTCGCTTTTTATAAAGCAGGGGCTGCCTTTTGGCGGCCCTTTATATTAATGAATATAGTTTCCCCGGTAAACTCTGTACTACGCCCTGCAACTCAAGTGAAAGTAAAGCCGCTGCGACAGCACTGCTGCTGATGGAGCATTGCAGGTTGATTTCATCAATATGAAAACTGTCTTTCGATTTCAGCAGTTGGTAAATTATTTTTTCATCTTCTGTTAATTCAATAAATAATTCCCGCTGTTTGGGTTTGTTGTCTTTTCCTTTTGTTTGCCAGCCCATCTGTTCAATTACATCTTCACCATTTGTGATTAATACAGCTTTGTTACTTTGAATAAGATAATTGCAGCCTTCACTTTTTGAATCGGTTATTTTGCCCGGCACAGCAAACACATCCCTGTTGTAATTGTTGGCAAGATTGGCGGTGATCATGCTGCCACCTTTTTTTCCTGTTTCTATTACAACTGTTGCATCGCACATGCCTGCAACAATCCTGTTACGGGTGGGGAAATTATGTTTATCTGGTTTAGTTTCTTTTCGGAATTCTGTAAGCACACCACCATTTCCTGCAACCATTTCCTTTGCAAGCGATTTATGTTGCGATGGATAAATGGTATCTAATCCATGTGCAAGCACAGCAACTGTTGGCAACTGGTGTTTTACTGCGTATTTATGTGCTATTGCATCAATACCATACGCAAGTCCGCTTACGATTAATGGTGAAAGTGCTGCAAGATCATCCAGAATTTTTTCAGTCATCATCTTTCCATAATCCGAATTATTTCTTGTACCGATAATGGAAATAATCTTTGAAGCATTCAGATCAGCAGTTCCCCTGTAGAAGAGAACCGTTGGGGGATCGTAACAATGCAGTAAACGATGCGGATAATTTTTATCAGTAATGTAAAGCGGAGTGATTTTGTATTGCTCAATAAATTTCAGTTCATCTTCATTATCGCTGAATGAAGCAAATTGTTTAATACTGTTTGCCCTTACTTCACCAATACCTTCAATTTTTTCAAGAGAAGATTTGCGTGCTTTGAATATTTCTTCAGCAGAGGAAAAATGTTCTGCAAGAATTTTTGCATGTACCTTTCCTATATTAGGCACCTGTGTTAATGCAAGCTGATAGATCAGGTCGGTGTTCATGTGTTCAAAATACATTATTTGCTTAACACCTTCAACTCTGTTCGCCTGTTTTTTGCACGCCCTTCTTCCGTTTTGTTATCGGCAACAGGTTTTGTTTCACCAAATCCTTTTGAACTTAACCTTACTGCAGGAATTCCTTTGTAGAGTAAATAATTGATGACAGATTTAGCCCTGTCAACCGACAGTTTGAGGTTGTCGGCGGGTTTACCCACATTATCGGTATGCCCGCTGATTTCGATCTGAACAGTTGGGTTCTCTTTCATCAGTTGAACTACCTTGTCGAGTTCAATCATTGATTCAGGTTTCAGTACAGATTGTTTACTGTCGAAGAAAATATTTTTAAGTACAATGCTTGCATTTACTTCAATGGGTATTAACGGAATGTTGATGGTGAAGGGCGTATCAACCTTTTGTTCTTTCAGCAAAAAGTTTTCAGAATAAAACAAATAGCCTTTCCTGTTTACATTGAACACATAATTGTTGCCAACCGGTAAGGTAATGAGATAATTTCCTTCTTCATCGGTTTGCACTTTGCTGATGGTTTGTGTTGTTAACAAATCAATCAATTCAACTGAAGATGGTAAGCCGGCTTTTGTTTTAATGTCGAACACATTTCCTTTAACCCATAAAGTTTTATTGGGTCTGTCGGTTTCCGGCAATTCAAACGTGTAAATATCAAGCCCACCACGACTATCTGCGCCATCGCTGGAGTAATAAGCTGTTTTACCATCGCTGGCAATGGTTAACGATCCTTCATCATCAATTGTATTAACAGGGTAGCCAAGATTTTCAGGTTTGCCCCAACTTCCATCTGCCTGTTTTTTTACAAAGAATAAATCGTTGGCTCCATAACCGGGCAATCCATTGCTGGTAAAATAAAGTGTTTGATTATCGGCATGTATAAACGGACAGCTTTCATCTGCACTCGTATTAATATCCGGCCCTAAATTTTGCGGTGCTCCCCATTTACCGTTAGCTTGCAGGTAGCTCACATATAAATCACTTCCGCCATAGCCTGAAGGATCACGGGCTGCAAAATACAAGGCTCTTTTATCGGGTGATAAACTTGGCTGACTTTCCCAGAATTCTGTATTAATAACCCTGCCGATATTGATCCGTTCGCCCCATCCATTTTTTGTGAGATAAGAAACATACAGATCGCAACTGCCTTCACCATCGGGCATATTGCAACCGGTGAAGATGAGCATTTTTCCATCCTGCGAAATGGTTTGTGCACCTTCATTTTCAGCGGTATTAAGATTTCCTGGCAATGGCTCTGCTTTGCTCCATACACCGTTTTTCTTTTCGCTTACATAAAAATCTTCCTGTCCAACTCGCCTTGTAAATACCAATGTGTTTCCATCGATAGTTGTGGTTGGAAAATATTCAAGCAGTTTGGTATTGATACTGTCACCCAGATTCTGTGGCGTAAAAACATAATCTTTTTGCGGATGCCTAATGGAATAGTTAATTGCAAATTCATAACAACGTTTACGGTAGTTAGCCGATTTTGCTAAACGTTCGTTGAGGTTTGGTCTTTGCAGGTATTGAATAATGGCATGTAATGCATTTTCAAATTCACCATTTCCTGCAAGCGCAATGGAGTAAGGAAGAAGAAATGTATTGAAATAAACTGAATCGAGACTTTTGGCTGTATTATACCATTCAACTGAAGGTTTGTATTTTTTTTGTTCGGAATAGATGCCTGCTTTGCTGAGATATGCATCAACAAATTTTTTATCGGCTGCAATGCATTCATCAATCAGTTGAATTGCTTTGTCATAGTTTTTCATTCTTGCTTCATTCAATGCATCCGCATATTTGTAGCCGATTTTTACATTTACTTTACCCGGGTCATACCACTGGGCATTTGCTGTAAAACTGATGAAAAAACTAATATAGAGTAATAATCTGTTCAACGTTTTTCTTTTTATAAAGATAACAACGAAAACAAGCGAAAGATGTTGTAATAGGAAAGGCAAAAGTTAAAGAGCAAAAGGTAGCCGGATCGTTCGACTGCAGTACAATCAGGGTTAAATTTTGATTTTTGTTTTTTTACTTTTTACGGAACGTTGATGTATTTGTGAATCTGCAAACTCAGTTCCCATTTGGGATTTGCTTTTATGTAATCGATAATTATTGGAGTTACCTGTTGGGCTTTGTCCCACTCTGGCTGAAGGAATAATTTGCATTGCGGCGATGTTTGTGCTGCATATTGTTCGGCCCAATCAAAATCAGTTTTGTTGAAGATGACAACCTTCAGCTCACTGGCTTTTGAAAGAATCTCCGGCAACGGAGCTTTGAACTTTTTGGGCGAAAGACAGATCCAGTCCCAATCGCCACTCAGTTGGCTTGATCCTGAAGTTTCAATATTGGTTTGAAAACCGGCTGCATGAAGGGCTTTGGTTAACGCAGTTAAATTGTGTAATAACGGTTCACCGCCTGTGATAACAGCAAGACTGGTTCCAGGTTTCAGGTTACTGGTTACGGGTTGTTTTGTGCCTGCAACTTGCAACTGGTAACCTGTAACATCTTTCACCGCTTTTTCAACGATTTCATCAATACTGAACTTTGGATGTTTATCCGCATCCCAGCTTTCTTTTACATCACACCAAACACAACCAACATCACAACCACCTAAACGGATAAAGTAAGCAGCTTTACCCTGGTAATAACCTTCGCCCTGCAAGGTGTAAAACGATTCCATTACAGGAAGAAGCTGTTGCGTTGAAATTGATTGGTCAGTCATTGAAAAGTAAAACGGTTATTGGATGTGTTATTTGTTTTCTTTCTGCATGTAAGCATTGTATGTATTCATCAGCAAACCTGCAATGGTCATGAGTCCAACACCACCAGGAACAGGGGTGATGTAACTGCTCTTTGGAGCAACTTCATCAAACTTAACATCACCTTTTAAAGCAAAGCCGCTTTTCTTTGTTGCATCAGGAACTCTTGTAATACCAACATCAATAATCACCGCACCTTCTTTCACCATATCGGCAGTTAAAAATTCAGGTTTACCTAAGGCCGCAACAATAATATCGCCCTGCAGACAGATTTCTTTCAGGTTGGTAGTTGCAGAATGGCAGGTGGTAACTGTACAGTTGCCGGGATACGCTTTGCGGCTTAATAAAATACTCATGGGTGTGCCAACAATATGACTGCGACCAATTACCACCGCATGTTTACCACTTGTTGGTATTTTATAATGCTCCAGCATCAGTAAAATACCGTAAGGAGTGGCAGGGATGAATGTTGGAGTTCCGCTAACCATGTTACCCACACTCACCGGGTGAAAACCATCCACATCTTTTGCCGGATTGATTTTATTAATCACCTTATCGTCACTGATATGTTTGGGTAGGGGAAGCTGAACAAGAATACCATCAATATTGTCATCGTTGTTAAGCAGTTCAATTTCATTCAGCAATTCTTCTTCGCTGATTGTATCAGGAAAACGTTTTAATGTTGATTCAAAACCAATTTCAGCACAGTTTTTTGCTTTTGATGCCACGTATGTTTCGCTTGCACCATCCGTTCCAACAAGAATTGCAGCAAGGTGTGGTGGCCGATTGCCTTTTGCTGTTAATGAGGCTGTTTTTGCTTTCAGTTCATCTTTTATGGCTTGGGCTGCCAGTTTACCATCAAGTAATTGCATGCTGCAAAAATAATACAACCATGACGTTTTAGATGATGTGGAAAAAAATTAAAAGCGGAGTTGCATAAAGTGGTTGAAAATATTATTTTTCAGTCTAAAACTAATCTGTTTGAAGAAATATCTGTTCTTGTGCTATACCTGTTTCGCCTGCATAACCTATGCACAAACTGTACGGCAGCCTTTGATCGGCAACTATCTGGGATTAGGTGCTTACAGCTCAGGGCGTTCCGATGCTTTTTCCTTTATCGTTAATCCCGCTGCATTGGCAAAAACAAAAAACAGCGCAGGTGTTTACAGCGAAAGAAGATTTTTGCTTAACGCATTCAGCCAGTACACTGCTGCGGCAGCTTTTCAAACCAATTCGGGAGCTTTCGGTTTGCAAGCCGATTATTTTGGCTACAGTAATTATAACGAATCACAATTGTCGCTGGCTTATGCTTTACCGCTTGGGTCAAAAGTAGATGCAGGCGTAAAATTCAATTATTATAATCTGCGGATTCCTGCTTATCAATCATCTTCAACTTTTTATTTTGAAGCTGGTGTTCTCATGCACCTTAGTGAAAAACTTCATGCAGGGTTCAGTGTTTATAATCCCGTAGGAGGGAATCTGGATAAGGCAAAAAATGAAAAAATTGCATTCGTTTACAGAGGTGGGTTGGGTTATGAAGTATCGGATAAATTTTTTCTGACAGCAGAAATTATCAAGGAGGAAAATAAAAATGTGGGTGTAAATGCTGCATTTCAATATGCATTGGTTAAACAATTGTTTTTGAGAGCTGGAATAAACACAGTAACAGCTCAACCTTTTGCCGGGGTTGGGTTAAAGTTTGGTCAGTTCAGGATTGATGTGGCTACAGTTTATCATCAGCAACTGGGCATATCGCCGTCTGTTATGTTGTTATTTGATTTCAGTAAAAAACAGGAACCGTCAGAGGAATGAAATTTTTACTGACGATACTGTTTTTTGTGGTTGCAATGAATAACGTCAATGCACAGGAAGTTCCTGCAACGGAACAACAGATAGAAAATATTACAGAAATCAATGAAAGCGAAACTGAAGATGATTCTTACTTACAGGAGTTGCAGTATTATGTCAGGCATAAACTGAATCTAAATGAAGCGGGAGAGGAGGAGTTGAAAGAATTTTCTTTTTTATCTCCGTTGCAGATAGCAAGTTTTATTCAGTATAGAAAATTGTTTGGCAGATTGGTAAACCTGTATGAGTTGCAAGCTGTTCCTTTATGGGATATTGTAACCATTCAGAAAATTCTTCCTTATGTTTTTGCTGGCCCATCGTTAAAAATTCATCAGGAATTTGGTAAACGCCTTTCGCTTGGCGAACATTCCATTTTATCAAGGATGGTTTATGTTCCTGAAATATCAGAAGGATTTTTACGAAAAAATGATTCGACGGCTTCTGGTTTTTATCCCGGCGGAAGAGAACGCCTTCTGTTCAGGTATAAATATGCTTATACTAACCAGCTTCAATATGGAATAACAGCAGAAAATGACCCGGGCGAACAGTTGTTTAAAGGCGCTCAGAAGTATGGTTTTGATTTTTATTCTGCTCATTTTTTTGTGCGGAATCTGGGAATTATAAAGAACCTTGTCGTTGGCGATTTTACAGTAAATATGGGTCAGGGATTGATTCAGTGGCAGTCACTTGCATTTAAGAAAAGCGCCGATGTGCTGAATGTTAAACGGCAGGCAGCAATACTGCGTCCTTATAATTCAACCGGGGAATATTTTTTTAACCGTGGCACCGGGATTACGTTGGAAAAGGGGAAATTTCAGTTGACGGGTTATGCTTCATTCAGGAAAGTGAGTGGGAATATGATAGCCGATACATTGCAGGGTGATGATTATTTTTCTTCACTGCAAACATCAGGGTTGCACCGTACAGCAAGTGAACTGGCTGACAGGAACAAGGTTCAGATGAATTCATTTGGAGGAAATTTTAGTTACAATAAAAATAATCTGCATCTTGGATTAAATGCTATTCATTTCAACTTCAATCATCTATTTAACAAGGACGATCAACCTTACAATTATTTTGCCTTTAACGGGAGAAAATCAACCAATTTCGGTTTCGATTGGGGATATACATATAAAAACCTGCATTGGTTTGGGGAAGCAGCTAATCACAATCAGAAATATAATGGAGTAATAAGTGGTTTACTGCTGAGTGTTGACCCAAAAGTTGATCTGTCGTTTGTTTACAGGAATATTCAACCCGGCTATCAATCTGTTTTCGGAAACGCATTTACTGAAGGAAGTTATCCGGTAAATGAAAAGGGATTGTTTGCTGGCATTTCTGTTAAACCATTATCAAAATGGGATGTAACAGGTTATGCAGATATTTACCGTTTCCCATTCCTGAAATACAGAGTTGATGCTCCTTCAAATGGGAAAGACTTTTTACTACAGGTTACTTATCATCCTAATAAGCAGATTGAAATTTATTCCTGTTTCCGAACCGAAACCAAAGCGTTGAATTATACAAATGATGGGCAAACTGAAACCTCTGCTGTAAATCCTGTAAAGCGGTCCAACTGGCGAACCCAGATTCATTATAAAGTGAGCCCTGCAATCACGCTCCGCCAAAGAATGGAGGCAATGTGGTACAATGACAATGTACATGAAATAAGCCGTGGATTTCTGGCGTATTTTGATTTTTTTTATAAACCATTACTTAGTCGGGTTACAGCAAATCTCAGGCTGCAATACTTTGAAACAGATGATTACAACAGTCGTATTTATGCCTATGAAAGCGATTTGCTGTACAGTTACACAATACCGGCCTTTTACGATAAAGGAGTACGCTATTACGCTAACCTAAACTATGATATTTTAAAAAAAATTACAGTTTGGGTACGCTGGGCACAAACTGTTTATACTAACCGTAATACTATTGGATCAGCACTTGACTTAATAAACGGCAGGAAGCGTTCTGAAATAAAGTTTCAGATTATTTTCAAATTATAATTCCCATAAAAGCAGCACTTTAAGTTAGAGTATTGTCATTTTAGTTAGTCTGGAAAAATTTAACATTTGATTGTATAATTCTTTTTAGGCTTATATTTGGAGGCATTTTTTTAATTAAATCACTAAACATGAGAAAAAAAATTTCGACGCTAATTGCGTTTGTTTTTTTGTCTATGGTTGTTTTTAGTCAATCTATGACAATTAAAGGAGTGGTGCTTGACGAAAATGGCACACCAGTTCCGTTTGCAAGTGTTAAAGTAAAAGGAGTTAAAAAAGGGGTTATTTCTGATGAGTATGGAGCTTTTACACTTAATGTAAGTGGCAGCAACGTGGTTTTAGAAGTTACGGCTGTTGGTTATTCCAGTAAATTTTTAGAAGCCAAAGACAATATGAAAATTGTACTTGAAGCTGAAGCCAAATCAATAACAACTGTAACTGTAACTGCATTAGGTTTTAAAAAGGCAAAGGACAATTCAACCTTTAGTAACTCTACTGTAAAAGGCGATGCCGTTCAAAGTTCTGGGGAAGCAAATTTGATTAATGGTTTGACAAGTAAGGCTCCCGGAATTCAGATTACAAGAACAACAGGGGATCCCGGCGCAGGAGCTTATATTCTGATTCGAGGACAAAGCACAATTACCGGGGGTACTCAGCCTTTAATAGTTGTTGATGGTGTGCCAGTGAGTAATTCAACATTAGGCTCTTCAACAGATGGCGTAGCTCAGCAATCTCGTTTAAATGATATTAATCCAAATGATATAGAGAGTTATGAAATTTTGAAAGGAGCCGCTGCCGCCGCATTATATGGTTCAAGAGCTTCAAATGGTGTAATTATGATTACTACCAAAAAAGGGAAGAATTCAGGTGGAAAAGTGAATATTTCTTTTCAATCTACCTATTCTGCTGATGTTTTAAATAAATCAGTACCTCTTCAGACTAATTACAGTCAGGGGTCTAATGGCAGATTTGCTTTTAATGGGTCAAGGTCATGGGGGGATAAAATTTCTGATCGTGCAGGTGGTGCAGATGCTCAAAGTGGATCAGCATATTTGCTTTTGCCAGATGGTACTAAAAGATATGCAGTAGCAAACGGAACTGCTGCAAATCCTCATGGGGGAAAAAATAGTAAAGACGTATATGACCACAGCAAGGATTTGTTTGAAAATGGTTTTTTCTGGGATAACAGTTTGAGTTTTTCCGGGGGTGATGATAAAGGTAACTTCTATCTTAGTCTCGGTAACTTAGATCAAAAAGGTATCCTTAAGGCTGGTAGCGATTACACACGAAGAACAATTCGTTTTAATTCTGAAAAGAAATGGGGGGCCTTAAAGATTAATGCCGGACTTGGATACACATTTACGAAATCAAACCGTGTACAACAGGGCTCAAATTTAAATGGTATTTTTCTTGGAGGATTGAGAACAACTCCTGATTTTAATAATGAAATTTTCGAAGGTACTTATGTAAATTCCGCTGGAGCAAAATTCCTGAACAGGCAGGTGTCATATCGAAATGGCATTGGAGCTGCAACAACTTCAGGATATGATAATCCTTTTTGGGTGATAAACAGAGTCACTAGCAAAGCAAATGTGCATCGTTTTATACCAACAATGGAATTGAACTTAAAACTTACTGATTGGTTGAGTGTTGTTGATAGAGTTGGATTAGATTATTATACAGATAGCAGAATTGACAATTTCCCAGTACTTGCTTCTGGATCGGCTAATGGTGGGCAGTTGACCGAGCAAACGATAAGTGAGATGTCTTTTAACAATGATGTTATGTTAAGAGCGCAATCTAAAACTATCAATGACTGGGATATCTCTGGTACTTTGGGGTTCAATTATAATAATAGAAATTTCGAAAATATTGGTGCAACTGCTCAGGGATTTATTCTTCCAGGTGCTCCATTTGATTTGAGTAATTCTGCAGCAGACAGACGTAATCCTTTTAATTCACAATCAACTACCAGAGTTAATGGTTTATACCTGCAGGGAAGTATAGGATATAAAGAAATGCTCTTCCTTGATTTATCAGGAAGATATGAAGTGTATTCAACTTTAAAAGATCCTGCATTTTACCCATCAGCATCTTTAGCTTATGTTTTCCGTGGTGCAAATTATGACGGAGATAAAAGCATTTTGTCATTTGGAAAGCTCAGAGCATCTTTCGGTCAGGTTGGTGTTCCTGCTGCTGCTTATGCGTGGGATACTTATTTTGGTCCAGCTGCTGAATTTGAATCTTGGGGCCCTGCATTGGATGCTTCTTCTGCAACTTATGGAGGAGGGTATGCCAGGAGTAGTACAAAAGGAAATCCTGATATTAAACCTGAGATTAAGGGTGAATTTGAAGTGGGTACAGATTTACGTTTTTGGAATGACCGTATAAGCTTTGGTGCAACATATTACAATAATAAAACGAAGGATGCTATTCTTTCGGTTCAAGTACCATCTTCAACAGGATATGATAATAAATTAGATAATATCGGTACCATCCAGAATCGTGGTGTTGAACTTGAACTTGGATCTTCTTGGGTCAGGACCCGTGATTTAAAAATCAGTAGCACTGTAATGTTTGCAAAGAATGTTAATAAAGTAGTTGACATGGGCGAGACAAAATCTGTTTTTCTTGCAGGTTTTACCGGTTCTTCGTCTAGGGCTGTAGAAGGACATCCATTAGGTGCTCTTTGGGGTGTTGATTTTTTAAGAGATGATAAAGGTGCTTTGGTTCTTAATGCAAATGGATTTCCTCAACAGAATTCAGAAGAGGGTGTAATAGGAAATCCTAATCCTGACTGGACTGGTTCATTTAATACAACAATATCTTTTAAAGGATTTAACTTCTCTTTCCTGATTGATCACGTACAAGGTGGCGACGTTTGGAATGGTACAAAAGGTGCGCTATATACTTTTGGTACTCATAAAGATGTTGGTTATGAAGCAACAGCTCCTTCTGCATTAAAAACATATACAGGTTCTACAATTGCTGCTGGTACAAAATTTAGGGGTGCTGTTTATGATTTTGGAGCAGGCCCAGTTGCATTGACTGAAGCATGGTACACAGATTTAGGCGGTGGTTTCGGCCCTGTTGGTTCACAATTTGTTGAAGATGGTACGAGAACACGCTTACGTGAAGTGTCGTTGGGATATACAATTAAAGGAACAAGGTTTTCACAAAAGACTAAGCTTAATTCAGTTGAAATTTCCCTAACTGGAAGAAACTTAGCTCTTTGGACAAATTATACAGGTATTGATCCTGAAACAAATCTCACTGGACCATCGAATGGACGTGGTTTGGATTATTTTAATAATCCTAGTACTCGTTCTTATTTGTTTACAATAAAAATCAATTACTAATCTGAAAACTTTAGTACATGAAACGAATTAATATATTTATATACACACTATTAATAACCTTATCAATTTCTTCTTGTAAGAAGATTGTGGATGGGGTTAATGTTAGTCCTAATAGCCCCACAGATGCGCCTTCCGATTTATTATTAAATGGCGCTCAGGTATCAAGTATTGTTCTTTATGAAGGTGATTGGGCGAGACTTTCTGGTATGTGGAGCCAATCTTTTACTGGTGCTGATCGCCAGTACACAAGTCTAAACAATTATGTAACTACCTCGGGAGATTATGATAATACATGGAGTACTGCATACAGAGGAGTAATTGCGCCTTGTAAACTAATAATCGAAAAAGAGACTGTAACCAATAATAAATTGGTTATTGGTATTGCCCAGGTAATGATGGCACAAGCATTTGGTACTGTTGCGGATTTGTTTGGCGATGTTCCTTTCACTGAAGCAGGTGATCCGGTAACATATCCTGCTCCAAAATTTGATAAACAAAGTACAGTTTATGCAGGTATACAGACTTTGCTTGATAATGCAATTACCAATCTTTCTTCTGGAGTTGGCGTGAATCCCGGTTCAAAAGATATTTTTTATTCCGGTTCTGCATCAAAATGGATTAAAGCAGCTAATACTTTAAAGGCACGCTTTTATCTTCATACAAAAGAATATTCCAAAGCAATCACTGCATCTGCTTCAGGAATTAACAGTGCTTCGGATAATATGATGGCCAAGCATGGTACAGCTTACAATTCTGACTTTAACCTCTATTATTCCTTCTGTGTTTATGATAGAGATAGTTATATGGGGGCAGATGACGCAATTGCACCTAGGCTTCTTGACCCGGCTGCTGTTAAATATAGAGGAAACTCTAAAACAAATGAAGAAGCACGATTTAATTATCTGTATGCAAAAGATGGCTATATAGGGTATCATTCCACTTACGAGCTCAATATTCTTTGTGATTTTGATTGGGGTAGTGGTGCCGGTTTTGATGGCTTCTTTGGTGGTTCCACTTCTTTTCCCCTAGTAACTTTTGAAGAAAACAAACTAATACTCGCTGAAGCTTCTATTCGGAATTCAGACTTTCCAACGGCTCTTGCTGCTTTAAATGCTTTCAGAAGTTATATGAACGCAGGTGGCTATATTGGAGAAGGTTATGTAGCTTCATATGGTATTCAGTATGACCCTTACGTTGATGCTGATTTTGAGACTAATGGTATGGAAAATTTTGGGTTGGCAAAAAATGCAGCTTTATTAAATGAAATTATTGAAGAAAGATATGTAACCTTTGTTGGCCAACTTGAACAATTTAATGACGTTAGGAGAACGAAAAATGCAATTGGATTAATTCCAGTTACGGGTACTTCAATTCCTCAGCGGTTCTTGTATCCTCAATCTGAAATTAATACAAATGTTAGTACACCTAAGTTAGTTTCTTCTGATTTGTTTAAGGCAACAGAAGTAAATCAATAGTATTTCTTCTGGTAAACTTTATAAAAAAGGCTGTCAAAGACAGCCTTTTTTATTAGTTAACAATCCCCTAATTTTACCCACCAATTTGATAAAATCTTATGCCATCACTCGAAAACCGTCAGTTTATAGAAATCGAAAAGCCAGTTAAAGAATTGGTAGATCAGCTAAAGGAACTCCGCAAAATAGCGGAGAAAAGCGGTAAGATTGATTACTCGCCAATGCTTAATCAGATTGAGCAAAGTATTCTTGAAAAAAGGAAGGAGCTGACTCAAAACTTAACAAGCTGGCAAAGAGTGCAATTAAGCCGTCACCCCGACAGGCCTTATACATTTAAGTATATTGATAAAATGTGTACCAATTTTGTTGAAATACATGGCGACAGAGGTGTGCGAGATGATAAAGCTATGATTGGTGGTTTTGCACAGATTGATGGGGAAACAGTGATGATTATTGGCCAGCAAAAGGGGATTAATACAAAAATGCGCCAGTTGCGCAACTTTGGCATGGCTAATCCTGAGGGTTACAGAAAGGCTTTGAGGTTAATGAAACTGGCCGAAAAATTTAATAAGCCTGTTATTACACTTATTGATACTCCGGGAGCTTACCCAGGGCTTGAAGCAGAAGAAAGAGGACAGGGGGAAGCTATAGCAAAAAATATTTACGAAATGATCAGGTTAAAAGTGCCTGTTATTTGTGTGATTATTGGTGAAGGGGCAAGCGGTGGTGCTTTAGGCATTGGTGTTGGGGATAAGGTTCTGATGCTGGAAAATTCATGGTACACTGTAATTTCTCCTGAAAACTGCAGTGCCATTTTATGGCGTAGTTGGGAGAAAAAAGAAGTTGCAGCCGATCAGTTAAAACTGACTCCGGATCACATGTATAAATTTGGTCTGGTGGATGGAATTGTTCCTGAACCTGCTGGCGGAGCACATTGGGATTACGATGAAGCGGCACAGTTATTAAAAAAAGAACTATTACCAATACTGGCCGAACTAAAACAAATTGATCCTGAACAACGAATCAAACAAAGAATAGAACGTTACAGCAAAATGGGATTCTGGGACGAACTGTAAATAATTTTTCAAAATACAACAATTGATATGAGCTTAAGAGAGAAACTGAGAGGTACAGGTGTGGCACTGATTACTCCATTTAAAAAAAATATGGAGATTGATTTTGTAGCACTTGAACGTGTTATTAATTATGTAATTGCAAATGGTGCAGAATATGTTGTTACATTAGGTACCACAGGCGAAACTCCAACGTTAAGTAAAGAAGAAAAGATTGAACTGATTCTTTTTACATATCAGGTAGTTTCCGACAGGGTTCCTGTAGTGGTTGGTATTGGAGGGAATAATACTCTTACGTTAATTAAAGATCTTGAATCGTTTCCCTTACATAAAGCAACTGCTGTTCTCAGCGCAAGCCCTTATTACAGCAAACCATCACAGGAAGGTATTTATCAGCATTATAAAGCTTTGGCAGAAGTAACTCCTAAACCCATTATTCTTTATAATGTTCCCGGTAGAACCGGGAGAAATATGTCTGCATCGACAACTTTACGACTTGCAAAAGAATTTCCTGTTATTGCAGGAATAAAAGAGGCTAGTGGTGATATGGTGCAGTGTATGCAGATATTAAAAGATAAGCCGGCTGATTTTCTTGCTTTGAGTGGTGATGATAATCTTATTATGCCTCAGATTGCCTGTGGTATGGAAGGTGTAATTAGTGTTGCTGCTAACTGTTTACCCAAACAGTTTACAGAAATGATCCGACTTTCTTTGAAAGGTGATTTTTCTGCTGCAAAAAAACTAAACGATCAGTTGCTTGAAGCTTATGATTTGTTATTTACCGAAAACAACCCTGCAGGAGTGAAAGCATTTTTGGCCGAGATGGGATTAATAGAAAATTATCTCCGTTTGCCTCTTGTTCCTTTGTCTGCTGGTGTTCAGCAGGCAGTGCAGGCTTACCTGCATAAATACAAACTAGGATAATAGTTTATATTTTATACAAATGCCTGAAAGGGTAAATAGATTAAGTTCATTCTTACTGGTTGCAGTGTTCATATTCTGCCAATCAGCTAATGCACAGTTTACAGTAAAGTTTGAGATAAAAGCAAAACCGGCTAACTATCCTCAGGATAGTTTGTATGTTGCTGGTTCTTTTAACTCGTGGAATCCGGGGTTAAAATCTTCTGCTTTCAGACGGAATGATGCCGGTAATTGGGTTGCAGAAACAAAAGAAATTCCTCCCGGAATTATTGAATATAAAATAACAAGAGGCAATTGGGCTACTACAGAAGTGTCGGCAAAAGGTACAGCAATAAATAACCGATATTGTAATGTTATTTCCGATACATTAATTTCTCTTTCCATTGAAGCCTGGGCTGATGATTTCCCTGCACGACCACCGGTTTCAACAAGAAGTAAAAATGTATTTATAATTGATACAGCTTTTTTTATCCCTCAACTTAACAGGAAAAGACGAATATGGATTTATCTGCCCGAAGATTACGCCTTCACCAAAAAAAGCTACCCAGTACTTTATATGCACGATGGACAAAATTTGTTTGATGCGGTTACATCTTCATACGGTGAATGGGGAGTTGATGAAGTAATGGATTCCATTGCATCAAGAAAACAATTTATTATTGTTGGAATTGATCATGGCGGTGATAAGCGGCTGAATGAGTACAACCCTTATGACTCAAGGTTTGGTAAAGGAGAAGGCGATGCTTATGTTGATTTCCTGGTTAAAACATTGAAGCCTTTTATTGATTTGCGGTACAGGACGCAGTCAGAAAAAAAATCGACTATGATTGCCGGAAGTTCAATGGGTGGCTTAATATCCATGTACAGTGTGTTAAAGTATCCGGATGTTTTTGGAGGCGCAGGAATTTTTTCTCCTGCATTCTGGGTAGCACCTCAAATTTATCAGAAAGCAGATAGCTCAAAGAAAATTACTATTTCAGTTTATTTTGTATGTGGCGAACAGGAAAGTAATGAAATGGTTGCTGATATGAAGAAGATGTATATTAGTTTAAAGCAAAATGGTGTGGAGAAATTATTTTATAAGCAGGTGAAGGATGGTAAGCATAATGAGTTGTTCTGGCATAAAGAATTACCTGCATTTTTTCAGTGGATGTACAATAGTCAGATTAAATAAGTTACCCCTTCTAATGCAATTTCAGTTTGTGGAAATACTTCCTTTGCCTCTTCCTCAAAAATTTCAAGTTGTTCAAATTTGGCAGAGAAGTGGCCGATAATTAATTTCTTTACGTTAGATTTTAAAGCTATAGCTGCAGCCTGCTTGGAAGTTGAATGAAACCGTTCATACGCTTTCTCTGCAAATGCAGCAGTATAAGTTGTTTCATGGTAAATAAGGTCAATATCCTTAATTACAGCAGCAAGCGATTCGTCATATTTTGTATCGGCACAAAATGCGTAGCTTTTGGCTTTTGTATTTTCAGTAGTCAGCAGTTCATTTTTTATGACCAATCCATCTGGCGAAATATAATCTTCGCCTTGCTGAAGCTTGCCAAAGCTTGTTGAAGGGATATTGTGCTCCCTTATTTTTTCGGCTATAATCTTTCGTAAATTTTTCTTTTCCCTCACAATGAATCCCCAACATTCTATGCGGTGTTGTGTGGGGAAACATTCTACTGTATAATGTTTAGCATCAAGTAATAAACCGGCTTTTGTTATAGGATGAAATGTAAATTCAAAAGGGAAAGTTGTATTTGCAAAATCAAATTGCATTTCAATAATCTTAATCAGGTCTGCCGGGCCGTAAACATGCAGTGGCTGAATGCGGCCCAGTAAAGCGAAACTGTTTAATAATCCTACAAGCCCAAAGTAATGATCGCCATGAAGATGTGAAATAAATATATGATTGATCCTGCTTCTTCTTATACGGTAATTAAGAATTTGTATTTGAGTTCCCTCGCCGCAATCAAACATCATTAATTCATCTGAAGTTGTGATAATCTGAGAAGTGGGGTGTCGTCCAAAAGCAGGAATAGCAGAGTTGTTACCAAGTATTGTTACAGCGAGCATGAATCGGTTAATTATTTCTTCAAATTTAGTATTCAGATTGATATATATGTGAAATGTACGTTATTCTTCTTCATCAAAAAGTTCCCGTTCAATCTCTTCCATCTGCACAATATCCCATGCTTCACTTTCAGTAGGTGTAAAATTCATCAGATCAAGAAATTCTTTTTCATCGAGAAATTGTTCCACTTCTGGCGATATTTCGCAAATAACAAATGAACATTGTTGTTCGTAAAATTGTTCCTGAGAGGAGAGAAGACATGCAGCTACAGGCTCATCAACTGTTTTTACTTCCTGCATATTCAGAATAATGTTTTTTACTTCCTTTTTAAGAAAGGAAAGCAACAATTGGCTTAGTTCATCTGTCATATTTTCAGTGAGAACACTTTCTAAAGGTGTTAAAACCTGAAATTTTTCCTTGGTATCAATTTTGACGTTCATAGCTTTATTAACAGATAGTGTGTAATTTAAAGGAGAATACAGTCAAATTTATTCGTTATAATTGTAAAAACCGAATATCCAAAATATGGATCATAATTTTTCAACACAAGTAAAGGAAATCATTTCTTTTAGCAGAGAAGAGGCTTTGAGACTTGGTAATGATTTCATTGGCACTGAGCACCTTGTTTTAGGTATGATAAGAGAAGGTGAGAATACTGCCGTTAAAATACTTAAAAACCTTAACGTCGATTTATACGAATTGCGTAAAGAAATTGAGTTGGCGGTTAAAGATAAAACAGGTAAGAATATTGCCAATATTAATAGTTTGCCACTTACAAAGCAGGCAGAAAAGGTAATACGGGTAACGGTTCTTGAAGCTAAAGCTTTAAAGAGTCCTCAGGTTGAAACTGAGCATCTAATGCTTTCTATCTTAAAGAACAGGGAGAATATTGCCACACAGATTTTAAACCAGTTTGAAATTGATTACGACATCTTCAGAAATGAATTAGGTATGGTAAAATCAAGTGACCCTAATCCAAGGGCAGAATACGACGATCCGGGAGGCGAAGAAGAATTTGACGATGAAAAATCGAAGTACGCTCAGTCCCGCTCGAAGCAACAACCGGGTGCAAAAAGTAAAACACCTGTACTCGACAATTTTGGCAGAGATATCACAAGAATGGCAGAACTGGGATCTCTTGATCCGATTGTTGGCAGGGAAGAAGAAATTGAGCGTGTTTCACAAATTCTTTCCCGACGCAAAAAGAATAACCCTATTTTGATTGGCGAACCAGGTGTTGGAAAAACTGCAATTGTTGAAGGGCTCGCACTGCGTATTGTTCAGCGTAAGGTTTCCCGTGTTTTGTATGAAAAAAGAGTAGTCTCGCTCGATCTCGCAGCATTGGTTGCAGGCACTAAATACCGTGGCCAGTTTGAAGAGCGAATGAAAGCTATTATGAATGAACTGGAGAAAAACAGGGATGTAATTTTGTTTATTGATGAAATTCATACCATTGTTGGCGCTGGGGGAGCAAGTGGTTCGCTTGACGCTTCTAACATTTTCAAACCGGCTTTATCAAGAGGTGAGCTACAGTGTATTGGTGCATCAACTCTCGACGAATACAGGATGTATATTGAGAAAGATGGGGCTTTGGACCGTCGTTTCCAAAAAGTAATTGTTGATCCGCCAAGCATTGATGAAACTATTCAGATTCTGCATAACATCAAGCCTAAATATGAAGAGTTTCACAATGTGGCTTATGATGACGAAGCTATTGTAGCTTGTGTTAAACTCAGTGACAGGTATATGACTGATCGGCTGCTTCCAGACAAGGCTATTGATGTTCTTGATGAAGTAGGGGCAAGAGTTCACCTGAAAAATATCAACGTTCCCCAGGAAATTCTTGAGCTGGAGAAAAAGATTGAAGAAATAAAACAGGAAAAAAATAAAGTTGTAAAGAGCCAGCGTTTTGAAGAAGCAGCATCGCTTCGTGATACTGAAAAAAAGCTGGGTGAAGAACTGGATAAAGCTAAAACAAAGTGGGAAGAAGAAAGCAAACACAAGCGTTATCCAATTGATGAAGAAGCCATTGCTGAAGTAGTAAGTATGATGACAGGGATTCCGGTGAAACGGATGGTTCAGGCTGAAACAGAAAAACTCCGCCGCATGGCAGAGGATTTGCAGGGTGCTGTAATTGGTCAGGATGAAGCAATCGGCAAAGTTGTAAAAGCAATCCAAAGAAACAGGGTGGGGTTGAAAGATCCCAAAAAACCAATTGGAACTTTTATTTTCCTTGGGCCTACCGGTGTTGGTAAAACTGAGCTGGCTCGAGCATTAGCCCGGTATATGTTTGACAGTGAGGATGCTCTCATTCGTATTGATATGAGTGAATACATGGAGAAATTCACCGTCAGCCGTTTAATTGGCGCACCTCCCGGATATGTTGGTTACGAAGAAGGTGGCCAGTTAACAGAACGTGTTCGTCGTAAACCTTATTCGGTTGTATTGCTTGATGAAATTGAAAAAGCGCATCCGGATATTTACAATATTCTCCTTCAGGTTCTTGATGATGGGCAGCTAACAGATGGTTTAGGAAGAAAAGTTGATTTCAAGAATACACTAATCATCATGACTTCCAATATTGGTGTTCGGCAGTTGAAGGATTTTGGTGAAGGCGTTGGTTTTGCCACTGCAACCCGTATTCAGAATGCAGAGGATAATAGTAAAGCGGTAATAGAAAAGGCATTGAAGAAAACATTCTCTCCTGAATTTCTGAACAGGATTGATGATGTAATGATCTTTAACTCTCTTACTAAAGAAAATATCTTTAGAATCATTGATATTTTAATGAAAGGGGTAAGTGCCCGTTTGAGTAATCTGGGATTTAGTCTTGAATTAACTCCTGAAGCGAAAGAATTCATTTCTGATAAAGGTTATGATGTGCAGTTTGGAGCAAGGCCTTTACACAGGGCAATACAAAAGTATCTTGAAGACCCTTTGGCAGAAGAAATTCTCAGTATGACAATTAAAGAAGGAGATATACTGATTGCAGATCTGGATAAAGAAAATCAGCAAATAAAATTCTCTTTCAAAGAAAAATCTAAAAAATCAGCTAAGTCATCAGAAGCTTAGTTTTAAGTTTTCAAAGAGGCCGTTTTTTTTAACGGCCTCTTTTTTGTTTTTTTGCATCCTCATCTCTGTAAAATGAAAAAAATTATTATTGCTATTGATGGATGGTCAAGCTGTGGAAAAAGTACACTTGCAAAACAATTAGCAAAAGAATTAGGTTATACTTATATCGACAGTGGTGCAATGTACCGGGCAATCACTTTGTTTTTTTTGCGAAATAATATTAACTGGACAGATGAGGAAAAAGTTTTGGAAGCGTTGCAGAATATTAAATTGTCATTCAAAAACAATATTCAAACAGGTCAATCAGAAATCTATCTGAACGATGAGAATGTTGAGTCATATATAAGGGAACTATCTGTAGCACAAAAGGTAAGCGATGTATCAACCATAAAATCTGTTCGGGAATATGCAGTAAAAGAACAGCAGAAGATGGGCGTGGAAAAAGGAATTGTAATGGACGGGCGTGATATTGGTACAACAGTTTTTCCAGATGCTGAATTGAAAATTTTTATGGATGCAGACAATGAAGTGCGTGCAGAACGAAGATTTAAAGAAATGCAGGTTAAGAATCCTTCTGTAACAATTGACGAAGTAAGAGAAAATCTGGCAACCAGGGATTATATCGATTCTCACAGAGAAATAAGCCCTCTTAAAAAAGCGGATGATGCAATCACGATTGATAATACGAACCTGACACCGGACGAACAATTAAAAGTGGCTTTGCAATTTGTTGAACAAACGGTTGAAAGTGCTTAGGAAAAAAGTCAATTTTTTTTGCGAGTAAATTAAATGCGAGTGAGAAAGTTGCTCGATTGATTAAGAAAAATTAAATATGTAAAATACGGAGATTTTATTTTGAAAATATAAATACACCTTATATCTTCGCTACATCATCCTTATTATCCGTAAACCCCCCCCCTTAGTCCTTTATTCCTATTCTTCCAATACAATCCTTAAAGACTTAGCTTAATTTTTTCTGGTTAATACTGTCCATCTTCCTGTGATCAGCTAATTCAGGTAACTGAATCAGTAATCACTATATCCCAATTGATCAACTTTTTCAAAAGGTCCTTTGAATCGCCGTATTATTTTTTGTAACCTCTAAACCTTTTTTATGAAAAAGTTTTTACTCTTTGCTTTTGCATTTGTTATTTATTTATCTGCTGATGCCCAGCAGTATGAAGAATTTAATCTTGGTATTTTGCCTACTGGTTGGGATTTGGCTACAGGAATGCAAGTTAGTCCTTACAATAACCCAGACAATTCTTGTTCAGCAGACTATGGTCTTGAAACGCCTGGTGTTGGTGGTAACAATCCTGCAAGAATATTGACTTCAATTAACACTTACAGTTCTACTTATAATGCCGGGAAAATTGATGTTGGATTTACGATTTATATTTTTGATGCAAATTTGAAATGTAGTTCAATGAAAGCGTTGCCTTGTGCTACTTATGTTACTGTTTATTTAGTTGACCCTTCAGTAACAACAGCTACTGTACCATCTAATCCCGCATTAATCTTATATACAAGTCAGGTGCAGTTGGTAGCTGGTAATGCTGTAAATGTTCTTAATCTTACACCGTCATTTGCTAATGGCACTCGATACCGTGTATTATATGATTTCAGTGTTGCAGGCACTTGTAATCAAAATGGAACTAAATATATTATTGATAAGTTTTTAGTGCCAGGAACAAATGGTACACTTCCCGTAACATTGACATCATTTGATGCCGCTCAAAAAAGTGGTAAAGTTGTTCTTAACTGGGCTACAATTCTTGAGTTGAATAATGATGGCTTTGATGTTGAACGTAAAATTGGTAATGGTCAATATCAGAAAATTGGATTTGTAGATTCAAAAGCTCCAGGTGGAAATGGTGCTGCTTATTCTTATACTTTTGAAGATGCAGCTTCTCTTCCTAACGGACCAGTTTATTACCGCATTCGCCAGGTTGACTTTGATGGTCATTCAGTTTACAGCGAAATAAGATCAATCAGAATAGGAAATGGAACACTCACCTTAATGGTTTATCCTAACCCAAGCCGTGGCACAACTAACGTTGCAATTCCTTCAGGTATTGGAAGTGTAGATGTTTCGGTTGATGATGTAACTGGTAAAAGTGTTCAACGTTTCAGTAATCTTAATACAAGCAGCCTGCAATTATCAAACCTTAAGGCTGGAATGTATTTCATTCGTGTAAAGGTTAATTCAACAGGAGAAACAATCACTGAAAGATTAGCTGTTCAATAAATAAGTTTGTTATTATTAGACAGTAAATATACGGAGCTTTATAAAAAGCTCCGTATATTATATAAAAGGCTTTAAACAAATTGCAAAAAAATTGCTTTTTTAATATTTGTGATTTATTTTTAATATTGTTAGTCATCCCCCTCTAAAAACTGAAGTGAGATTGATGTTTTCCTGTCTTACAGGTTCGTTCCCTTTTGCTTAGAAATTTTATTAGATTTTTTGTGAGGGAAATAGGTTCTACTTTTTTAATAATGTTTATGTTTTAGTGGTAAGAAACTGAATTAATTTTTAAAATGCAAAAAAATTATACTAAATTCCTATATAATATTTTAAAAAATAACTAACGAATTTTTACATACTTTGTAAGGAAAAACCAGATAAAACCAAAGAAGGGCCCCTATTACAGGGGCTCTTAGTTTTAAGTGACATTATTTCAAAACAGTAGCTAAAGCTTATGTAATCATAATTATTCTTGGAATTAGGATTAATAATGTTCTTAATGAATCGGATTTGTGTTATCACGATCATCTTAATAAGCTCAGCCTTTTAAAAAAAATGTTTTTCTATCTCATCAAGCGTCTTATCAATAGTAAATAATGAACTGAATTTCCGTATCACAGATTCTACTAAAGAATCAGGGCAGGATGCTCCGCTGCTTATAAGAATTTTAACCGGGATTGATGCAGGTATGAAATCTTTAGTAAGATGCTCCTGCTTGTCATGAATATTGAAATGCACAATTTCTTTTTCGGAAAGAATGTTTTCTTCATTGTTAATAAAATAAACCGGCATCTTTTCCTCACAAAGTTCAACAAGATGTGTGGTGTTTGAACTATTATATCCGCCAACAATTACAGCAAAGTCTGCTTTTGTTTCAAGCATAGCAGAAACTGCGGTCTGGTTATCGTTAGTAGCGTAGCAAAGAGTGTCTTTTGTATCTGCAAATCGTTCGCCTATTGTTTCATTGTTGAGCTTATAATGCTGCATAACTAAGCTTTTCAGATATTCAGCAATAGCCTGCGTGTCTGTTGCCAGTTGCGTGGTTTGGTTCACTACTCCAAATCTTTGTAAGTCTTTTTCTATATCAAATCCTTTTGAATACATTCCCTTAAATTCATCATAGAACATAGCTGCTGCTTTTTCTCCTGTAATGTATTTGCCCAATTCAATAGTATCAGCCATATTGTTCACAATTACAGTTGGAGTTGTTGAACTGGCATGAGAAAAAGTAGCTCTTGTTTCTTCGTGCTTTGGTTTACCATGTATAACAATGGAATATCCGTTTGATGCTATCTGCTCACTTCTGTTCCATACTTTTTCAACAAATGGACAGGTTGTGTTATACTTTTCTGTTTTTATTCCTTTTTGCTTCAGCATTTGTTCAATTTCAAGTGTAGTGCCAAAAGCTGGAATAATTACAACGTCATCACCTGTAATTTCATCAAAAGGAATAACCTGTTTGCCATAAGTATCCTGTAAAAATAAAACGCCTCTTTCCTTCAGAGTTGTATTAACCTGTGGATTGTGAATCATTTCACTTAAAAGAAAAATCCGTTTTCCCTGTTTTTCTTCTATCGTTCTGAATGCAATTTCAATTGCATTTTCAACTCCGTAACAAAAGCCAAAGTGACGGGCAATGTAAAACTGAACAGGTCCAAGATCAATCATAGTTGGAGAGAAATCCTTTTTCAGTTTGTCGTCTTGCTTCCTTTTGTTCTTAATGGCAGTTATGAGTGAACTGCGGTAAATATTCGGGACTTGAAATTTCTTCATAAAAATTATAACAAATGCAAAGGTACATGGTTGAGAGAGGATGTTTTTAAAATTCGTGGTACAATTGCTTTTTGGTTCGTATCATTGAGCTTCAATTTAAACCGATATGTCAATAACTGATTTTGCACCTGCTGACTGGGCTCACTCAACCAATATTTATGAAGTTAATTTACGGCAATATACAGCCGAAGGAACTTTTGAAGCATTCTCAAAGCATCTGCCACGTTTAAAGGATATGGGAGTTGAAATAATCTGGTTTATGCCTGTAACTCCAATTTCACAAAAAAACAGGAAGGGATCGTTAGGCAGTTATTATGCCTGTTCAAGTTATGTAAAAACAAACCCTGAGTTTGGAACAATTGACGATTTTAAAACACTCGTTCAGCAAATACATGAACTTGGAATGAAAGTAATTATTGACTGGGTGGCCAATCATACAGGATGGGATCACGAATGGACTATTTCACATCCCGAATATTATACACAGGATAGTAATGGAAAATTTAAACCTCCTGTAGAAAGCTGGGAAGATGTCATTCATCTGAATTTTTACAACCCGGCATTGCGAAAAGCAATGATTGAAGCAATGAAATTCTGGATTACAGATTGTAATATTGATGGCTTCCGTTGCGATATGGCAATGCTTGTGCCCGTTGATTTCTGGTTTGAAGCAAGGACTGCATTAGAGGGTGAAAAAAAAATATTCTGGCTGGGGGAATTTGATCAGTGGAATGATGAAGCATTTGCACGGGTATTTGACGTAAGTTACACATGGCATTGGATGCATATTTCAGAAGAATTCAGTAAAGGAAGAAAGAAACTATTTGAGCTTGATCAGGTACTGAATGCCTACTGGCAAAAGAAACCGCATCAACACCTGCATGCTTTCTTTACTTCTAATCATGACGAGAATAGCTGGAACGGAACAGAATATGAAAAATATGGAAATCTTGCCATACCTCTTGCTGTTTTCAGTTGTATGTGGGATGGTGTACCACTGATTTACAGTGGGCAGGAGCTTCCAAATGATAAACGGTTGAGTTTTTTTGATAAGGATGAAATTGAGTGGAGCTCTGAAATAAAACTTCATACCTTATATAAAAAATTGTTGCAATTGCGAAAAGAGAACCCTGCGCTACTTGCAGCACACAGAGATGTAATTACGTGGCGTATTGCAACCGATCATCCGGATGAATTGTTTTGTTTTTTGCGTATGAATAAAGACAAAGCAGTGGTTGTTACTTTAAATTTTTCTGATAAACCTATCAATTTCCGGTTACATGATTTAAGGGTAAGGGGAGAGATGGAGGATGTATTTACTGGTGAAAAACATAAATCAACGGCTGAATTTAGTATTAAGCCATGGGGTTATCACATCATGTCAAAATAAAAAAAATCCCCTAGATTTTATCAGGGGATTTTTTTAATCATCTTATATTAACGCCTATGGTTCATTTCTTAAATCATTGATTGCATAAGTATAAACCCCTTCATACCCCGGATAAATGCCTTCCAGAATAATGCTGTTGCCCGAATTTTCAATAACATTTTTCAGATCATCCACCGACTTAATCGTTTTTCCTCCAGCACGAATGATGATGAATCCTTTTTTAATCACTGTCTGATCGGCAATAACACCATCCGATAAGTTTTTAATCACCACGCCACCATCAATGCCATATTCTTTTGCTTTCTTTGAATCGAGTGTTTCAAACTCGGCTCCAAGTTTATCTAATACTGAGGTTTTTACCAGATCAGTATTACCTGAACTATTCTTTAATGTAAGCTGGGCTGTGTTTTCTTTCCCATTTCGTACATAAGTAACGGTAACTTTTTGCCCTGGCCGATAACTTGCAACAGTGCCAGTTAATTCGGTCCATGTACTTACAGCTTTGTTATCAAGTTTAATAATTTTATCGCCTTTCTTAATACCCGCTTCCTGTGCTGCACTATTGTTCATTACTTCGCCTACAACAACACCATCACCTTCTTTAATTTGAGAATCGGTTCCTTCATCGCCATTTGCTTCAGGACGAATACCAAGGAATGCTCTTTGAACTGTACCGAATTTTATCAAATCGTCAACTACTTTCTTTACAATGTTTACGGGAATTGCGTAGGAATATCCGGCATAAGAACCCGTTGGAGATGCTATGGCAGAGTTGATACCAATTAATTCGCCTCTTGTATTCACCAATGCACCACCGCTGTTGCCCTGGTTCACTGCGGCATCTGTTTGAATAAAGCTTTCAACAACATTTGCATTTTGACCGGCTTTGCGTTGGTTAATACCAAGGAAACGGTATTTAGCACTTACAATACCTGCAGTAACAGTTGTTTCAAGCGATAAAGGATAACCAATTGCCAAAACCCACTGGCCAACTTTTACTTCATCTGAATTGCCGAAAACGAGATAAGGGAAATTGTTTCCATCAACTTTAACTACAGCAAGATCTGTATTTGGATCTGTTGCAACTACTTTTGCTTTGTACTGCTTTTTGTTATTGAGTGTTACTGTAACTTCATCTGCACCATCAACCACATGGTTGTTGGTAACTATATAACCATCGGCACTTACAAAAACACCGCTGCCGCTGGCCATTTGCGGAACATTTTGCCCACGCCCTCCAAAGAAATCATCAAAAAAATCATCACCAAACAAGTCGCCAAACGGACTTGTCCGTTTTTTCTGCTGGTTAGAAGTTTGTGTAGGGTTTGTTTTTGTTTTAATGTGAACTACTGCCGGAATGGATGCACTTGCAGCCGTTTCAAAATCAACCGGGCCGGGAGTACCACCACCATCAAATAAACCTGCATAATTGACAGGCAACTGAGCCTGACTTTGCGAAAGCGACTGAGAGTGGCTTGAAATTTTTGAGTACAGAAAAACACTTGTTAATGCGGTTACTGCACTTATCAGGACTGTAACAAGAATGTGTTTTGTGTTCATACTTCTAATTGATTAGTTATTTACAAATTTACAATTTATCAAAGGGTGTGCCTTTTGCACTGTAAAATAACGAAGCTGTCATGATTTCAGAACTATCTTGTGCCCACATTTAACAAACAGTTATGAAGAGTTTCGTAGATGTGGTAAAAGGCTGTAGTGAGTTAAAAAAAATCCCGCCGAAAAGGCGGGATATATGAGCAATTTTTTTGTATGCTGACGAATTAAGGGAAAATTCCAAGTTCAACATAAGCGTTGGAAACTTTGTCAATTGCAACAACATAAGCTGCTGTGCGCATATCAGGAATGGAAGGATTGTTTTTCCAGCAATTCATTACTTCGTTCACTGCATTAATCATTGTTTCTTCCAGCCCGCTGTAAACAAGATCAATTTCATCGGGGCCATGAACTGCAATTTCTCTTACTTTCCCATCAATCTTTTTGCCAGTTAATTCTTCCAATTGATTAACAATGGCAATGTTTTGATTTTCCTGGAAACGTTTTTCTAAACGTCCATAACGCACATGGCTCAGGTTTTTCAACCATTCAAAATACGAAACAGTTACGCCGCCTGCGTTCAGGAACATATCAGGTACAACAAGTATTCCTCGGTTGTTAAAGTCTTCATCCGCTTCGGGAGTTAATGGCCCGTTTGCAGCCTCACCAATAATTTTTGCTTTAACTCTTGGCGCATTGTCACCATTGATTACACTTTCTAATGCGGCGGGAATTAAAATGTCACATTCAAGCTCTAATGCATCGGCATTTTTTTCGCAATTGGTTGCACCCGGAAAGTTGAGGATTGATTTTGTTGCTTTGCGATGAGCAAAAACAGCATCAACATCAAGACCGTCATAGTTATAAATGCTTCCTTCATATTCAGCAAGCGCTACAATAATTGCACCCGCATCCTGGAAGAATTTTGCAGAATGATATCCAACATTGCCCAATCCCTGTACAATGATTTTCTTTCCCTTTAAGCCTGTGGTTAAACCAAGCTTAGCCATTATGTCAGCCATGTTGCATATTTCACGGATGCCGTAAAATACACCAAGGCCAGTTGCTTCACGGCGGCCATGAACACCGCCTTGAGAAATAGGTTTACCTGTTACGCAACCTGCAGAATCAATTTCGCCGGGGCGTAGCGATTGGTAAGTATCAACAATCCATGCCATTTCCCGTTCGCCTGTACCATAATCAGGGGCAGGAACATCAATACCGGGGCCTATAAAATTTTTCTTTACCAACTCGGCAGTATAGCGGCGTGTAATTTTTTCAAGTTCGTAAGCCGAACGGCCACGGGGGCTGATTTTAATACCACCTTTTGCACCACCAAACGGAACGTTTACAATCGCACACTTGAAAGTCATGAGTGCGGCAAGAGCCATCACTTCGTCCTGGTTAACCTCAACTGAAAAACGAATACCACCTTTACAAGGTGTTTTGTGATGTGAGTGCTGTACACGGTAAGCTTCTACTACCTCAATACTTCCATCGTCCATTTTTACGGGGAATTTCATCTGATAAACGCTGTTGCACTCTTTAATCTGAGCCAGAATTCCTTTATCCCATTTGGTAAAGGCGGCGGCTCTATCAAAGTTGTGTTCAACTGCTTCGAAAAAGCTGTAGTTTGTTTTAGACATACAATCGAAATTTTAGTTTATATGGAAATTAATCGTTCTTTTTTTCCAATTCAGATACTTTGCGGTCAATCCGGATGATGTAGAAAATAAGACCAAAAAGGATCGTCAGGCAAACTGCAAGTACAACATAAATTTTACCATGACTTTCCATTGCTGTTGTTTCATCGCCTGGCGTTTGTGCCATTATCTGAACAGCAGAAAACAGGAAAAAAATAAAGAGTGAAATATATTTACGCATTGATCCAGTTTTTTTCTTTGAGTTTTGAAATACGGATAGATAAAGTTGAAATCCACACCCCAAGCAATGTCCATCCAATTACAGCAGGCCAAAACACCATCCGCATTGTTGGGTCAAGATCTTTTCCGCTCATTGCAGGGTTGCCTTCAACACCTTGCCCGCCGGGATGAAGCGATTGAACCAAACGTGGCAAAACCATAATCAGTGGTACATAAATGAAATAAGCAAAAATGTTATATACACTGCTTACCCTGGCTCTTTTATCCATATCAGGCATTGAATTACGGAGCACAAAGTATGCGAGATAAATGAGCAAAGCTATAGCAACTGCAATTTGCTTGGGATCATTACTCCAGGGCTCGCCCCATGTATAGTTGGCCCAGATAGCACCTGTAACAAGACCAAGAATCCCAAAAACAATTCCCGTGCGGGCATATTCCCTTGCATAAATATCATCGGCAAGATTGCCACTACGCAAGTAGCGGATTGCATAAACCATACTTACAAGCAATAAAACCATTTGCCCGAACCACATAGGAACATGAAAGAATAGATTCCTGATTGTTTGATGTAAGTTTCCAATGATTGGAACCTCTATAAGAAAACCAGCAGTAAATGTGTAGAGCAATAACGCAATTGCCAGAATTTTCCACCAGGACTTTTTCATCATAACTGATAATCTTAATTGAACTTGAAGAAGAGTCTCTTAATTGTTTCGGCAAACAAGCGTAATGATGAGTTTGTTTACAAACAAGAAGGATAAACCTCTCACTTTTTTCGTGCCGCAAAGTTAGGAGGTTGATATTAATCTTTCCATAAAAATGGAAACAAAATAAGGCTGAGGATAACTACCATCAGATCAAGTCCGCACAATAAAAGAATCATTTGTGAAAGTGCGCCTGTATTGAAAATTTCTCCAAATGCACTTTTGGAAATTTTAACAAGTAACAGCAGTTGCGGAATAATTAAAGGAAAGCCAAGAATAGCCATTAAAGCTGCATTCTGATTCGCTCTTGCCGCAATAGCAGCCAATAAGGTAAATACCAAGCTGATACTGATACCACCAAGACAGGTAATGCCCAGAAAATTGATTGTTTTTTCAAAAGGAGTGCCGAGAAAAAAGCTGAATAACAACAGGCTCAGCAAACTCATAACCAGCATAAGCAACAGGTTATACATGAGCTTTGCCAAAATAAAATCAAGTGCTCCGGCAATTGAATAATAATAAAGCATTCGGCCCCTGCTTTCCTGTAAAAAGCTCTTTGCAACAGCATTGATGCAGATAAATAACAGATTAACCCAGAAAAGGCCATTCCACGCTCCTGCCTCTGGTCGGCCCATTGCCAGATATAAAACAAAAATTGTACTGGCTATGTAAAGCAATATGCCATAAAAAGTGTATTGCTGTCGTATTTCAAGCAGCAGGTCTTTTTTAAACAGGGCAATTATTTTTTTTGCTGAAGGCAATATGAAGTGATTAGTGAATTATAAATGATAACAATGCCTGCATCTTGGTTCGTATTTATCTTTTTCACCTAAAACAACCTGTCCCTCATCTGCCGACTTTCGGTAGGAGATGTTGGCAATATTTCCGCATACAACACAAATGGCATGCAGCTTGGTAATATAATCGGCAATTGCAAGCAGGTTGGGCATTTGGCCAAAAGGTTTTCCTTTGTAATCCATATCAAGCCCGGCAACAATAACTCTTATTCCTCTTATAGCCAATTGTTCACAAACGTTGGATATTTCTTCATCAAAAAACTGTGCTTCATCAATTCCAACAACATCCACATCCTGTGCAAGCAATAAAATTTTTTGCGAGTTATCAATTGGTGTGGAGAGAATTGCATTTTCATCATGCGAAACTATTTTTTCCTCATCATATCTTACATCAATTGCAGGTTTGAAAATCTCCACTTTCAGGTTTGCAATTCGTGCCCGCTTCAGCCTTCGTATTAATTCTTCTGTTTTTCCACTGAACATGGAACCGCAGATCACTTCAATCCAGCCTCTTTTTTCACCACGTATATTTGGTTCTATAAACATTATCAATATTTTATGCTAAACTGTTTGTAACTTAACAGCCGTTTACCAATATCGCCAAAAGTAAGGACTATTCATGGAACGTATTACATCCCTCATTGAACAATTGCAGGAAGCGTTGAAAAAAAATGCTGATGCAACTCAATTACTGATGCTTACAAATCAACTGCAGGTTGAACTACAAACTGTTGTTCAGCAAAAGGCCGGAACAATTGGCACGCAGCGTGTGGCAGTTGTTTTACCGGCATCAAGAATGAATGTTCCTGTTCAGCAAAATCAACAAAGTGCATCCGTTCCTGTTAGTAAAGAAGAACAACCATCAGAAAAAATTCTGGAAGTTTTACAGGTGAATGAAGATGAAGTGGAAGCAGAGCTTGAAGAAATAAGGCAAAAAGCTGAGTTTGCACAAAAAATGCAGGCACAGCAACACACGAACAAACCTGTTTTGTTGTTTGATGCAGAACCTGAAATTCCAACATTAGTTCATCAGCCAAATTATAAAGAACCTGAAAAAACTGAAGAGAAAAAGGAAGTGAATGAAGCAGTAGCTCCGGGTACACAATTATCCATTAATGATCAGTTAAACGAACAGAAAACGGAGATTGGTCATAAGCTCAGCGAATCAGCACATATCAGGGATCTGAAAAAAGCAATCGGCATTAATGACCGCTTTGTATTTATCAACGAGCTATTCAGAGGAGATGAAGCAATGTATGAACGCAGCATCAAAACCATCAACAACTTTTCGATTTATCCTGAGGCCCAATACTGGATTGAACGTGAATTAAAAATTAAACTGGGATGGGATAATGAAAGATCTGCAGTGCAGGAATTTTATGCTTTGGTAAAACGGCGTTTTTCCTGAAGCCAGTTAAGAATTGTTGCTGTAGCACCACCATTTTGCTGCACATAGTTTCCTGCAATAGTTCCTGCTTCTTCAACATTCATCGAAGTAATTACTTCATTCAATTGCGTTGCATTTTCTGCACAAAAACTTCCGCCTTCTTTTTTCAGATCAACACTTTCTTTAAACTTCCGGTAATTAGGCCCGGTAATAACAGGCTTATTAAAAACTGCAGCTTCAAGAATATTGTGGTGGCCGCTTGAATTAAACCCACCACCAACAAAACAAATATTGCCATACTTGTAAAGCCTTGAGAGGTAACCAATATTGTTGATGATTAAAGTGGAGAAATTTTGTAAAGAAGATTCATTTGCTGAAGCATCAGAAAACAAAACAGCATTGGGAAACAATTCTTTCAACCGCTTAATATTCTCTTCTTTTATTTCATGCGGGGCAATAATGAGCTTTTGGTTGTTCCAATGATCGTTTATGTATTCAGAAAGAATTTTTTCATCATCAGGCCATGTGCTGCCTGCCACAATTACAAACTGGTTGTTGCAGAATTGCTCAATATATTCAACCGGTTTCCATTCATTTGCTGCAATTATTACACGGTCAAATCTTGTATCACCGGCAATAATTGTTTTTGCTGATAAACCGATTTTGTCCAGTAATTCTTTTGATGACTTGTTTTGTACAAACAATTGCGAAAAATTCTGCAGCATATTGCTGTGAAAACTTCCCCACCATTTAAAAAATGGTTGCGATGGGCGAAAGATGCCTGAAATAAGAATAGACTCAGTATTCCTGTGGTGCAGTTCCTGCAGGTAATAGTGCCAGAACTCATATTTTACAAAAACGGCCAGTTTGGGCTGTGCAATATCAAGGAATGTTTTAGCATTTGTTTCTGAATCAAGTGGCAGGTACATTACATAATCTGCGCCGTTATAATTTTTTCTTATTTCATAGCCGGAGGGGGAGAAGAAAGTAAGAAGTATCTTAACTTTTGATGTTTGGCTTTTGATTTTTTCTATAACTGGTCTTCCCTGTTCAAACTCTCCGAGTGAGGCACAATGCACCCATACAACAAAATCGTCAGGTTGAGTTTTCCATGAAGAGGCAAATTGTTGCTGCCAGTTTTTTCTGCCATCAATCCATTTTTTTGCTTTGCTGTTCCAGCGGGCAGCAATGGAAATGGCAGTTTTATAAATAATCAGGAAAATGTTATAGAAGAAAATCATAAAATGCAAAACTAAGCGGATTATGGTTGCTTAAAAAACTTCTGTTAATGAACTAATTGAGCCGTTAAACGGCTTTTTTGCCGTACTTTCGCAGCCGTTTAAATATGCTAATATGCGACCTTTACAAATGGTTGATTTAAAGCAGCAATATCTGGCTATCAAAGATCAAGTTGATGCTGCTATTCTCAATGTTCTCGACAGTTCAGCTTTTATTAATGGAAAACCGGTACAGGAGCTGGCAGCCGGTCTTAGTGAATACCTTGGTGTAAAACATACAATTCCCTGCGCTAACGGCACTGATGCGTTGCAGATTGCCATGATGGCTCTTGGGCTTGAGCCAGGCGATGAAGTGATTACTCCGTCATTCACGTTTATTGCAACGACCGAAGTGGTTGCCTTGCTGCGTTTAAAACCTGTATTTGTTGAGGTTGATCCAAAAACATTTTGTATTGATCCGGAAGCTATCCGCAATGCAATCACTCCAAAAACAAAGGCAATCATTCCAGTACATCTTTACGGGCATGTATGTGATATGAAAGCAATTATGGATATTGCTGCTGAACACAATCTTTTTGTTATTGAAGACAATGCTCAGGCAATTGGTGCAGATTATACATTCCCCGACGGAACAAAAAAGAAAACAGGTTCAATTGGAACTGTTGGCTGTACATCATTCTTCCCTTCGAAGAACCTTGGTTGTTATGGCGATGGCGGTGCCATCTTCACAAACGATGATGCCTTAGCCGAAAAACTGAAAATGGTAGCCAATCATGGACAAAAAGTTCGTTACTATCATGAACTGGTTGGATGTAATTCCCGTTTGGATACCATACAGGCAGCGGTGCTGAACATCAAACTAAAAAGATTAGATGAATATATTGCAGCAAGAAGAAAAGCCGCTGATTATTACGATGCTGCATTTGCAGGCCATCAAAATATATCAACTCCTTTCAGGGCTGAAAACAGTCGTCATGTGTTTCATCAATATACATTAATTCTTGATGGGTTTGAAAATGTGACTGAAGTAAGAAATGAATTAAATGCGTACCTGGCTGAAAAGAAAATTCCCTCAATGATTTATTATCCTGTACCGGCTCACAAACAGCAAATGTTTGCTGCGTTTGGTGGTGCAGATTATCATTTACCGGTTACAGACTGGCTTACAGAAAGGGTGATTTCTTTACCTATGCATACAGAACTTGACGAAGAACAATTAAAATTCATAACTGACAGCGTATTGGAATTTCTGAATCAAAAGATTAAATAAATATTTATGAAAATTGCAGTTGTAGGAACAGGTTATGTTGGTTTGGTAACCGGAACCTGTTTTGCAGAAACCGGTAATCATGTAACCTGTGTTGATATTGACAAAAATAAAGTTGATAAATTATCGAATGGACAGATTACCATTTATGAACCTGGTCTTGAGAAAATTTTTCTCCGTAACCTGAAAGAAGACCGCCTCAATTTTACAACCAATCTTGCAGAAGGTATAAAAGATGCAACGATTGTTTTCCTGGCTCTTCCAACACCTCCCGGCGAAGATGGAAGCGCAGATCTGAAATACATTCTTGGTGTTGCTGATGAATTGGGAAAAATTCTTACAGACTATAAAGTAATTGTTGATAAAAGCACTGTGCCTGTTGGTACGGCTGATAAAGTAAAAGCAGCGATTGCAAAAAATTACAAAGGCGATTTTGCTGTTGTAAGTAATCCTGAATTTTTGCGTGAAGGTGTGGCTGTTGATGATTTCATGAAACCCGACCGTGTTGTAGTTGGTACTACTGATGAAAGGGCAATCAAAATCATGAATGAATTGTATGCACCGTTTGTACGCAGTGGAAATCCTGTTGTTTTCATGGATGAAAAAAGTGCTGAGCTTACAAAGTATGCAGCTAACTCTTTCCTTGCTGTGAAAATTTCGTTCATGAATGAAATTGCACGTTTGTGCGAACGTCTTGGTGCTGACGTTGATATGGTGCGGAAAGGAATAGGAAGTGATGAACGTATTGGGAAGCGTTTCCTGTTTCCCGGTATTGGTTATGGGGGCAGTTGTTTCCCAAAAGATGTGCAGGCATTGGTAAAATCATCTAATGAAGTTGAATATGATTTCGAAATTCTCAATGCAGTAATGAAGGTGAACGAAGAACAGAAGTTATTCCTTCTGCCTAAAATAAAAGCATACTTTAATGATGATCTGAAAGGAAAGCACTTTGCTTTGTGGGGTCTTGCATTCAAACCAAATACAGATGATATACGTGAAGCGCCGGCTTTGTATATGATTAAGGCATTAACAGAAGCAGGTGCAACAGTTTCTGCTTATGATCCTGAAGCAATGCCAAACGTAAAACAAGTAGTAGGTGATAAGATAAATTTTGCTCAAAGCCAGTATGATGCATTGATTAATGCAGACGCATTGATTATTGCAACTGAGTGGAGTGAATTCCGTACACCTGAATTTGAAAAAATTAAATTATTGCTGAACAACCATGTGATTTTTGACGGAAGAAATGTGTACGACAGGCAGCAAATGAAGCAGCTTGGTTTCTATTATGAAAGTGTGGGCAGGGAAGCAGTGAAATAACTATATCAAGAATAAAACAAAACAATGGAACGTAAACGTATTTTAATTACAGGTGCAGCAGGTTTTTTAGGATCGCATTTATGCGACAGGTTTATTAAGGAAGAGTATCATGTTATAGCAATGGATAATCTTATTACCGGCGATCTGAAAAATATTGAACACCTGTTTCCGTTAGAACAGTTTGAGTTTTATCATCATGATGTAACAAAGTTTATTCATATATCCGGCAAGCTGGATTACATCCTGCATTTTGCATCACCGGCAAGCCCCATTGATTATTTGAAAATTCCAATCCAGACATTAAAGGTTGGTGCACATGGCACACATAATTGTTTGGGCTTGGCCAAAGCAAAGGGTGCAAGAATATTAGTTGCTTCAACGTCTGAAGTTTACGGTGATCCGTTGGTTCATCCGCAAACAGAAGAATATTGGGGAAATGTAAACCCGGTTGGTCCACGTGGTGTATATGATGAGGCAAAACGTTTTATGGAAAGCATTACCATGGCATATAACCGTTTTCATGGTGTGCAGACAAGAATTATACGCATCTTCAATACATATGGTCCACGCATGAGGCTCAACGATGGCCGTGCATTACCTGCATTTATTGGCCAGGCTTTACGTGGAGAAGATTTAACTGTGTTTGGTGATGGAAGTCAAACGAGGAGTTTTTGTTATGTAGCTGATTTGGTTGAAGGTATTTACCGTTTGCTGATGAGTGATTATGATATGCCGGTGAATGTTGGAAATCCTGCAGAAATAACATTGAAGGAATTTGCTGAAGAAGTAATTAAGTTAACGGGTACATCACAGAAAATAGTTTATAAACCATTGCCTGTTGATGATCCAAAACAACGTCAGCCCGATATTACAAAGGCAAAAACGATTCTTGGATGGGAACCAAAAGTTTCAAGAGCTGAAGGTTTGAAAATTACTTACGAGTATTTCAAAAATCTTCCCAAAGAAGAATGGAGCAAAATGCCGAAAGAATTTGTGAGCATGAAGTAATGAATAATGAGTAATCAGTGATGAGTTTAAATCATACATCCTAAATCAGAAATCATACATCGGAAATGTTTCAATCATTAATCAATAAAGAAAAAAAGTTAGCAGTAGTTGGTTTAGGCTATGTTGGATTGCCGCTGGCTCTTGAGCTTGCTGCTCATATGGAAGTGATTGGTTTCGATATCAACCAAAAAAGGGTTGAGATGATGAAGCGAAACGAAGATCCTAGTAAAGAACTGGAATCGGAAATGTTTGTTGGGAAGAATATTGTTTTTACAGATGAGATTAATGTATTGAAAGAAGCTTCCTTCTTTATTGTTACAGTTCCTACACCTGTTGATGATCATAAAGTGCCTGATCTGACTCCATTAGAAAAAGCAAGTGAAACGGTAGGCAAAGTATTAAAGCCAGGCGATTATGTGGTTTATGAAAGCACAACTTATCCCGGCTGTACTGAAGAAGATTGTATGCCGATACTGGAACAGTTTTCAGGTTTGAAAGGAAAAGTTGATTTTAAAATTGGTTATTCGCCTGAACGGATTAACCCTGGCGATAAGCAACACGTATTAAGCAATACGGTTAAGATTGTTTCAGGTTGTGACGAAGAATCGTTGAAAGAAATTGCAGCAGTTTATGAAACGGTGGTAACAGTTGGAGTTCATCGTGCACCAAATATTAAAGTTGCTGAAGCAGGAAAGATCATTGAAAATACCCAGCGTGATCTCAATATTTCTTTAATGAATGAGTTGTCGATCATTTTTGACCATATTGGTATCAACACCTATGATGTGGTTGAAGCTGCAGGTACAAAATGGAATTTTCATAAATATACACCCGGGCTTGTGGGCGGTCATTGCATTGGTGTTGATCCGTATTACTTAACTTACAAAGCACAGCAGCTTGGTTATAATTCAAAAGTTATTGCAAGCGGCAGATTTGTAAATGATGAAATGCCGAGATATGTTGCAAAAAAAATCATTCAGCATATCATCAAATACAGTCCAAGTACGGCCGATGCAAAAGTGCTGGTGCTGGGAGCTACGTTTAAAGAAGATGTTGCTGATATCCGTAATTCAAAAGTGGCGGATATGGTAAAAGAATTGCTGGACTATAATGTAAAGGTTGATTTTGTTGATCCCCACGCTGATACTGATGAAGTGAAACATGAATATGGGTTGGATATGTGCAGTAGTATTTCAAACGGTTATGATGCTGTTGTTTTGGCAGTAGCGCATAAGCCTTATAAAGAATTTACTGAAGAATATCTTTTGTCTATCTGTCGGGAAAATGCGTTGTTTGCAGATTTAAAAGGCATTTATCGTCATAAAATTTCAACACTCAAATACTGGAGTTTATAATGAGCAAGTTTGATAAAACAATTTTAGTTACAGGTGGTGCCGGTTTTATTGGTAGTCATGTTATCCGCCTGTTTGTAAATAAGTATCCGAATTACAGAATTGTAAATGGCGATGCATTAACCTATGCCGGCAATCTGGCTAATCTGAAAGATGTGGAATCAAAACCGAACTATGGTTTTGAGAAAGTGGATATTACAGATGAAGCAAGAGTGGATGAGCTCTTTAATCAATATCATTTCGATGCAGTGATTCATCTTGCAGCTGAAAGTCATGTTGACCGTAGTATCATGGATCCGCTTGCATTTGTAAAAACAAATGTACTGGGTACAGCAGTGTTGCTGAATGCTTGCCGTAAACATTGGGCAGTTAATTACGAAGGAAAATTATTCTATCATGTTTCAACCGATGAAGTATATGGTTCGCTTGGCGAAACAGGGTTCTTTACGGAAGAAACTCCTTACGATCCGCATTCACCCTATTCAGCATCAAAGGCTGCATCCGATCATTTTGTGATGGCTTACTTTGATACTTACGGAATGCCGGTTGTAATGAGCAACTGCAGTAACAACTATGGTTCGCATCATTTCCCGGAAAAATTAATTCCGTTAATGATCAACAATATCAAAAACAATAAACCTTTGCCTGTTTATGGTAAAGGCGAAAATGTGAGAGACTGGTTGTATGTTGAAGATCATGCAAGAGCTATTGATACCATTTTCCATAATGGAAAGTTGGGCGAAAGCTATAATGTTGGTGGATTTAATGAATGGAAAAATATTGATCTTGTTCATTTGCTCTGTAGCATTATGGATAAGAAATTGGGTCGTGCTGATGGCGAAAGTGCGAAGTTGATTACGTATGTTAAAGACCGTGCAGGCCACGATCTGCGTTATGCAATTGACGCAACTAAGCTCAATAAAGAATTAGGCTGGTCGCCATCACTTCAGTTTGAAGAAGGCTTGGAAAAAACAGTTGAATGGTATTTGACAAATGAAGAATGGATCAACAATATCACCAGTGGTGATTATAAAAAATATTACGACGAGCAATACGAAAAGCGATAATTAGTGAATATAGCTTTTGTGAATCCGAAATCGTAAATCTGCAATCTAAATCAACCAATGGCATTTATTAAAACAAATTTTCCCGACCTAATTGTGTTTGAACCAAAAGTGTTTGGTGATGACAGGGGATATTTTTTTGAATCATACAATCAGAAAACATTTGAAGAAGCCGGGCTTTTTTACAACTGGGTTCAGGATAACCAGTCAAGCTCAACTTATGGTGTTATCAGGGGATTGCATTTTCAGAAAGGTGAGCATGCACAGGCAAAACTGGTTCGATGTTTAAAAGGTGTGATTTTAGATGTAGTTGTTGACCTGAGGAAAAACTCGCCAACCTTTAAACAGGTTTATTCAATTGAACTTACTTCCGAAAAAAACAATGCATTGCTGGTGCCAAGAGGATTTGCGCATGGGTTTTCAGTTTTGAGCGAAAAAGCAGAGGTGCTGTATAAATGTGATAATTTTTATAACAAACAAAGCGAAGGTGGGGTTTTATACAACGATCCTTTTCTAAATATCGATTGGCATATCGAAAAAGGAAATGAGATTGTTTCTGAAAAAGATCTGGTGCATCCGGCCTTTAATCAACTGCCTGAAGATTGCTTTTTTTAATTTCATTATAAAACAGGAATGGAAAAACCTTTAATACTTGTTACAGGAGGTAATGGTCAGTTGGGAAATGAACTGAAGCAGCTTGCGCCTGCCTATCCTCAGTTTAATTTTGTATTTACTGATATTGACAATCTGGCACTGGATAATTTTGAACTGGTTGAACAATTTTTTTCGGAACAGAACCCAGCATATTGCATTAACTGTGCTGCTTATACTGCAGTTGATAAAGCAGAATCAAACAGGGATGTGGTGATGATGGTTAACGGAACAGTAGTTGGAAATCTGGCATCGGTTTGTAAAAAATATGAAACAAAATTTGTTCATATTTCAACCGATTATGTTTTTGATGGAGAAAGTACAGTTGCTTATAAAGAAGACGATCAGACAAATCCTTCAAATGTATATGGTGAATCCAAATTGCTGGGCGAACAATTGTGCATGAAAGAAGATCCTTCTTCCATCATTATTCGGACAGCATGGGTTTATTCATCATTCGGAAACAACTTCGTTAAAACAATGATGAGGCTGATGGCTGAACGTCCTGAACTGAATGTTGTAAGTGACCAGGTAGGTTCACCAACATATGCTGCTGATCTTGCAAAAGCAATTATGGATATTGTTGCATCTGGTAAATGGGAGAGCGGAATTTATCATTACAGCAATGAAGGCCGGATCAGTTGGTATGATTTTGCAGTTGCTGTTAAAAATTTGATCGGTAGCAGATGTATAGTTCATCCAATTTCTACGGCTGCGTATCCAACTCCGGCAAAACGCCCCAAATATTCTTTACTGAATAAAGAAAAAATTAAAACTGTTTATGCTGTAACAGTGCCTGATTGGGAAAACAGTTTAAAAGAATGCGTCGAGATATTAATACAAAAGCCGCTCAATTGAGCGGCTTTTGTTGGCCTACCTGGATTCGAACCAAGACAAACAGAACCAAAATCTGTCGTACTACCATTATACTATAGGCCAATCTCCCCGAAGGGGCTGCAAAAATAAGGTTGAATAAAAACCCAACCAAAAAAATATCTGGTTACCTCTAATTTTCTTAAACGGCTTTTACAAGGTAATAATTCTTTTTCCCTTTTTGAACCAGCAGGTATTTGTTATGAAGTAACAATGAATTGTCAATTTTCATATCTATTGCTTCGACCTTTTTCCTATTGATGCTGACACCGCCGCCCTGCACTGTTTTTCTTGCTTCGCCTTTGCTGGGGAAAATGGTTGTTTCGGCTAAAAAGCTAACGATGTCAATGCCTGCTGCGATTTTATCAACTGCATAATCAAATTTAATAACGCCTTCCATTCCTTCAAGGTCATCGATACTCAGACTTTCAGCAGGCGCAGTTTGGTTAGCAAAAAGCTTTTCTGTTGTTTCTATGGCTGCTTTTAATTCAGCTTCTCCATGAACAAACTTTGTTACTTCTTCTGCAAGGCGTTTTTGCAGAATACGTTTGCCTTTATCTTTTGTATGTTCGGTAATCAGTTCTTCGACTTCTTCTTTTTCAAGGAAAGTGAAAATTTTGATCCATACTTCAGCATCAGTATCATGGGCATTTAACCAGAACTGATAGAATTGGTAAGGAGTGGTTTTAGATGCATCCAGCCAAATATTTCCCTGTTCTGTTTTGCCAAACTTAGTGCCATCGGCTTTTTTTATTAAAGGGCATGTAAATGCAAATGCTTCGCCTCCAATTTTACGACGAATCAGTTCTGTACCAGTGGTAATGTTGCCCCACTGATCACTGCCGCCCATCTGTAGTTTACAGTTTTTGTTTTCATAAAGCCAGTAGAAATCATATCCCTGCATTAATTGATAAGCAAACTCGGTATAGCTTAAGCCAACTTCACTTTCAATACGTTTCTTTACACTGTCTTTCGCCATCATGTAATTAATGGTGATGTGTTTGCCTGTATCACGCAAAAAATCAATAAACGAAATGCTTTTAAACCAATCGTAATTGTTTGCCATTTCCGCAGCGTTTGTCTTCACTGCATCAAAATCAAGAAACTTTTCCAACTGAGATTTAACGCCAGCTACATTTTTGTTCAGCGTTTCCTCATTAAGAAGATTGCGTTCCTGGCTTTTTCCACTTGGGTCGCCAATCATACCAGTGGCACCCCCAACAAGTGCAATTGGTTTATGACCTGCTTTTTGAAAATGTACAAGCAAAAAAATAGGTACTAAGCTGCCTATGTGAAGACTATCGGCTGTTGGGTCGAACCCAATATAAGCGGTCGTCATTTCTTTTTTTAGTTGTTCTTCTGTGCCCGGCATAATATCTTGTATCATGCCTCTCCATTTTAATTCATCAATCAGGTTCATTTTCAGGGAAATTTCCGCAAAAGTAGGGTAGAGAAAGGCATAATCCTTAAAACGGGCAATAAACATTATAACTCGGCGTTTTTAACGGTAGCGTTCTCAGACCAAGTTTGCAAAGCCAAGAAGAATTATTTTATTTTGTATTGTAAAAGCAGCTTAATCTATGAGAGTTGCCTCTTTTTAAAACTAATTGTTTACCGAAAACTGACCGGATGATAGCCCGATCCACATTCCTTCTTTCCGTTGCCCTTTCAGTAGTATTTAACTGTATTGGACAAATACGGATTTACTCAAACGAATTCATGAACATTGGTGCAGGCTCCCGTGCATTTGGTATGGGTGGTGCCCAGGTAGCTTCAGTTAGTGATGCTACGGCCGGATACTGGAATCCGGCTGGCCTTACTGCTGTAAAGAACGATCCGTCACTTTCTCTTATGCATGCAGAATATTTTGCGGGTATTGGAAAGTATGATTTTGGGGCATTAGCCATTCCTGTTGCAAATAACAAGCGAACAATTGGATTGTCTTTTTTGCGGTTTGCAGTAGATGATATTCCTAATACACTTTACCTGATAGAACCAGATGGTAGCGTGAATTATGCAAACCTCAGGTCTTTTTCATCAGCCGATTACGCATTTCTTTTATCGGTTGCGCAGAAGCTGAAAGAAACAGATAATAAGCTAATCAGTATTGGAATGAATGCTAAAGTGATTCATCGTAATGTTGGAACATTTGCAAAAGCATGGGGTTTTGGGCTGGATCTGGGCATACAGATGAAAGGTGAAAACTGGTCTTTGGGAGCAATGGCGAAAGATATTACTACCACCTTCAACTCATGGACGTTTAGCTTTACTGAAAGAGAAAAGGAAGTATTGTTTTTAACCAATAATGAAATTCCTGTAAAATCAACCGAACTCACTGCCCCCAGATTAATTATTGGTGGTGCTTATGATTTCAGAATAGCAAAGGGAATAAAATTAAAAGCTGAAGCAAATCTTGATTTAACGTTTGACGGGCAAAGAAATACACTTATCAGCTCAAAAGCTGTTAACGGCGATCCCAAAATAGGAGTTGAACTGAATATTAAAGATGCTTTTTTCCTGAGAGGAGGAATTTATAATTTCCAGAAAACTTATGCTGATGGGGATACATTAAACCAGAAAAAGGTGTGGATTTATCAGCCTGGGGCAGGAGCGGGCTTTAAGTTAGGAAACAGTTTTCATGTTGATTATGCGTTTACAAATCTGGCTAATCAGTCAAATCCATTATATACACATATTGTTTCCCTTCGTCTTGACCTTTTGAAAGCAAACTTAAAAACCAAGAAAAAATTCTAAAAAATGAAACGAATTCCAATCATAGTTTTTTTATTCATATGCTCTTTTGCGACTGCTCAGACGCAAAACTATATGAACGAGTGGATAGATTTCAGTAAAACATATTATAAGTTCAATGTTGGTGCAACCGGTGTTTACCGTATAAGCCAGTCTCAGCTTGCAACGTTAGGAATTGGCAATACAGATGCTTCGTACTTTCAACTTTGGCGAAATGGCCAGCAGGTTCCTATTTACACTTCAGCTCCAACAGGGGCATTAGCAACTGACGGATATATTGAATTTTGGGGTGAAATGAATGATGGTAAGTGGGAAAAAAGAATGTATGTGCAGCCCGATTACCAGATTAACGATAAATGGAGTTTGTTTACAGATACCGCTGCTTTTTTTCTTACAGTCAATGCTACTCCTTCAGCGAATTTAAGATTAGTTCAAACAAACAATGACCTTAGTTCAGGACTTTCGGCAGAGCCGTATTTTATGTACACTGCCGGGAACTATTATAAAAATAATCTGAACTATGGATATGCATCTAATGTGGGAAGCAATGTGTATTCTTCTTCTTTTGACCGGGGTGAAGGATATACAAGCAGCGAATTTGCACCATCAACAATTTTATCAACAACACTCAGTAGTTTATATGTTTCAACCGCTGGGCCCAATGCGATGTTGAAATTTTCCGGTGAAGGGAGATCAACAAATACAAGAACAGTACAGGTTTCTGTTAACAGTACTATGGTTACCGAAGTTGAAATGAATTATTTTAATTCAACAATCGATGTTTCTGCCAATAATATTCCTTTGTCTCTTATTACATCCAACAGTGCTGCTGTTAGTTTTAAAAATACATCAACTGAATCTACAGACAGGATTGTAATAGGGATGTTTGAATTGACTTATCCACGTCTTTTTAATTTTGGTGGGGCTTCAAACTTCCAATTTGAATTGCCTGCAAGTACTAACGGAAACAACTTGGTAATAGATAATGTGAGTTTTGGATCTCAATCCCCTGTGTTGTATGATTTAACGAATGGGTTAAGGATTACAGCTTCAGTAATCTCTCCAACTCAGATCCGGGTTGTGCTGCCTGCTTCTTCAACTACAAGAAAATTAGTTTTAGTAAGTGAAGATCCTTCTAATATTAAAACAGTCAGTTCTTTTAAAACAAGAACATTTACTAATTATGGATTAGCTGCAAACCAGGCTGATTACATTATAATCTCTAATCCATCACTTTATTCTGATGCAAATGGTGTAAATCAGGTTGAACAATACAGGCTTTACCGCAGTAGTTCAACTGGAGGAGGTTTTAATGCGAAAATTTTTAACATCCAGGATATTCTGGATCAGTTTGGGTATGGCGTTAAAAACAACGCATATGGAATTAAGAATTTCTTGCGTTTTGCTAATGCAGCGTTTGCAGCTAAACCAAAATTCAGCCTAATAATAGGCAAAGGTGTTTTTTATAACAGCTTCCGATCATCCGAGTCTAACCCATTAATAGATAAACTGAATCTTGTTCCTGTTCTGGGTAACCCTGCATCCGATATGTCCATGGTTTCTGAAGACAGGGCAATTGTTCCTAATTTTCCGATAGGTCGTCTGAATGTAGTTGATCCGTCAGAAATAAATGCTTATTTAGATAAGGTAAAGCAATACGAAGCTTATTATAACACAAACTCCTGTAATATTCAGGATGAGTTATGGAAGAAAAATATAATTCATGTAGGAGGAGCAAATGATTATGTAGGTGAGCAGATTATGTTTTATCTTAATCAATACGCTTCTGTTGTAAGTGATACTTTATGTGGGGCAACAGTTTATTCACTTCAGAAAACTGGTGTGGCAGTAGTACAGAATATTGCCAGTGATAATATAACACGTTTGTTTAAAGAAGGATTTTCATTATTAACATATTTTGGTCACTCATCTCCAACAACACTTGAATACAATCTTTCTGATCCAGCTAATTATCCTGCAATTGGTAAATACCCGATTTTTGTAGTAAATGGTTGCCAGGCCGGTAATTTATTTTTATATGATGCAACCAGGCTTACAGGAAATAAAATCATCAGCGAAAAGTGGGTTCTTTCTCCGCAAATGGGGTCGATTGCTTTTATAGCAAGTACACACTTAGGAATTGTTCATTATCTGAATTTATATACAGAAGAGTTTTATAACCAACTATCCAAGATTGAGTATGGTAAAAGTGTTGGCGAAATCATGAGAAACGTTTGTGACACGCTGATTTCACGATACTCATTTGATGATTATTATGTGAGAATGCACCTTGAGGAGATTACTCTGCATGGTGATCCTGCAATTAAGTTTTACAGTTCACAAAAGCCGGATTACGCAATTGATCAATCAATGGTAAAGGTGCCTGAATTTATTTCAATTGCTGAAGATAAATTTAACGTGTCTGTAAGTATATACAACACGGGAAGGTCAACAAAAGATTCGTTGAAAGTCAAAGTTACAAGAGAAATTCCCGATGGTAGTAAAAAAATAATATTTGAGAAAAAAATAGCACCGGTATCTTATAAAGATTCTATTCAGATTCAGGTGCCGATTAACTCTTTTACAGATAAGGGCAGTAATAAAGTTAAAGTTGAAATTGATCCTGATAACTCAATTTCTGAGGTTTGTGAAACCAATAATACGATAACAAAGGAATTTTACATTTTTGAAGATGAAATCCGTCCAGTATATCCTTATAATTATTCTGTAGTCAATAAAAATAATATCACATTTTATGCTTCAACAGCCAATCCTATTGGTACAAGCCGAAAGTTTTATTTTGAGATTGATACTACTATGAAGTTTAATTCTTCAGTCAAAAAAATCGATTCTGTGACTTCTATTGCTGGCTCCATATCATTTAAACCTTCAGGCTTGTCTTTTAAAGACAGTGTTGTGTACTATTGGAGGGTAGGTATGAAACCAGCCGAAACGTCAGCAGTTATTTGGAATGGGGTCAGTTTTGTATATATTCCAGGTAATACAACAGGATTTAATCAATCACATTATTACCAGCATAAGCAAAGTATATACAAGCAAATTATATTAGATACCACAAAACGTAATTATATTTTTGATAGTGTAAATACCAAATTGCAGGTTCGCACTGGTATTCATCCGTACCATACTGCATCCGACCTTGATATTGCTATAGATTTTAACTTTATTGAACGGCAGGGTTGCCAGGGAGGAAGTTTCCAGTTTTATGTTTTTGATGGCAAAACACTTAAACCCTGGTCTAATTCGCCTCAACCAAATGGAGAGGGGCGTTACCGTAGCCTTGCTGCCTGCTTAACCTGGCCACGTATTTTATTTGAATATAGTTATTACAGCGAAGACTATCGGAAAAGAGCTGCCGATTTCATGGATAGTATTCCAAACGGAAACTATGTAGTTGTAACAAATTACGGATCAGATATTTTTCCATATAGTGATGCTACCATGTTAAAGCTTGACGAAGTTACTTTTGGAGCCGGTAATTCTTTATACGGTAAATTGAAAAATGCCGGGTTTAATTTAATTGATTCTTTTAAAAACAACAGGCCGATGATTTTTATCTATCGTAAAAATGATCCTTCATTTAAACCGGTACAGCATATTGGCGAAGTAACTGAACAAATTGTTGATGTTGTTGAAATCCCCTCTTTCTTTTCAACCGGAACAATTGAATCACCTTGGTTTGGCCCTGCTAAAAATTGGAAAAAGTTACTGTGGCAGGGAAGCAATATAGAACCTGCGGATCCCGACGTAACAAGTATTGAAATTATTGGAAAAACGCTTGACGGGCAGGAAATGACGTTGGCAACTATTACAAGTGCAAAGGATACTTTGCTTGATTTTATTTCAGCAGCTAATTTTCCTTATTTGAAAATTAAAATGAATAATACGGATGTGCTGCATGTAACACCGCAACAGTTAAATTACTGGCGTGTGCTTGCCGATTATCTTCCTGAAGGCGCTGTTGCACCCAATTTAACACTCAGAATGAAAGACAGTGTAGAAGTAGGCGAGCCAATTGATTTTGCTATTGCTTTTAAAAATGTGAGCGAAAACGCATTTGACAGTTTATTGTTGAAACTGGTTATTACAGATCGTAACAATACGCCTCACCCCATTGTACTGCCAAAAAGAAAACCTCTTGTTGCAGGCGATTCAATAGTTGTTTCCTATACAATTGATACAAAAAACTACCCTGGCATGAATACCTTGTATTTTATGGTAAATCCAGATAATGATCAGCCTGAGCAATTTTTGTTCAATAATTTCTTATACAAGGGTTTTTATGTAAAACCGGATAATTACAATCCATGGCTTGATGTTACATTTGATGGGACACATATTCTAAACAGGGATATTGTTTCATCAAAACCTCATATAGTGGTAAAATTAAAAGATGAAAGTAAATACTTAGCTTTGAGTGATACAGCCGGGATGAAAATTAATATTCGTTTCCCTGATGGCGTGCAGCGTGAATATAAACCACAATCAGATAGCGTAAAATTTACTCCCGCTAATCTTTCTAATGGCGAAAATACTGCCACTATTGACATCACACCATTCTTGAAACAAGATGGCGAATATGAGTTAACGGTATCAGGAACTGATTATAGTGGAAACAAGGCTGGTAACCTGGATTATAAAGTTGCTTTTGAGGTTATTAATAAGCCAATGATTTCAAACCTACTGAACTATCCGAATCCGTTTACAACTTCAACAGCTTTTGTTTTTACACTAACTGGGTTTGAAGTTCCTCAAAATATGCGTATTCAGATTTTGACGATTACAGGAAAAGTTGTAAGAGAGATTACGAAATCAGAACTCGGACCATTAAGAATCGGAAGGAATATTACAGAATATAAGTGGGATGGAACTGATCAGTTTGGAAATAGACTGGCAAATGGAGTTTATTTGTATCGGGTAATAACAAATAACAATGGCGTGTCACTTGAAAAACATAAAGCTGAAGGAGATAATACCGACCAGTATTTTAATAAAGGTTATGGGAAAATGTATTTAATGCGGTAGTGATATAGCTTAATTGGTTCATTAAAGAAATAATACACCAATTTTTTCATCTTGAATTCTTTGTTGAAATGCATGGCTGATATACTTTTGTAAATGGGAATGATTTTGCATATTTCATAATTTCGCAAAAAGAAAGTTGATGGGAAAAATGGTAACAGCAAAATTGTTGAGAAATGAATTTTATATCATTCCTTTCATTTTGTTTTTTATTTTTCACCGGTGGAATGAAACGTTTGGCCTGGTTGACATACCTGCGCTGTTCTTATCTTTTGTTCTTCTATTTGGTTTTTTTTTCAGCGTTTATTTCCTGTTGCGTTTTTTGTTTTTGAAAAAAGAACAAATTATTTTTATTCTTACCATTGTACTGTCATTACTTCTTTATTATTTCTTAATTGTAAAAATCTCTTATCCATTGGGGATAAATTCCAGAGTACTTCTTTTTCTCTTTGTGCTTGGAGCGATTTTTTTAGGATTTAAAGTCAGGATTTCTGCAAAATTGAATGCTTATTTTAATGTTACTCTGTACATATTAATAGTGTTTGAACTTATCAGCATTACAATCAAATATACAAATAAACCGTCGGCAGATGATTCTTTTTTACAATTAATTCAGCCGCAGGTTCAACAAACGGCAAAACTCGCAGAGCTTCCATCTGTTTACTTTATTCTTCTTGATGAGTACACAGGTTCAGAAATGCTGTTAAAGCATTTTCAATATAATAATTCAGCCTTTACAGAAAAACTTGAATCCATGAATTTTCAAGTGGTTAAAAATGCCAGGAGTAATTACAGTTTTACTTTGCTATCTGTTTCATCTGTTTTAAATGCTAACTATCTTTCTCATTCCCCAAATCTATCTGTTTACGACAATGATTTGTATTATAAATGGATGATGTGTGTTAAAAATAATTCAGTTTTCAAAAGCTTTAATCAATTGGGTTACGAGATAATAAATTATTCTCCGTTTGATATTCATTATGCAAAACGGGAGTATAAAAGCGGGCATTTACCCACCGGAATATCGTTATTTTTTCATGGAACAGCACTAAAAGAATTTATTGAACTGTTTCCTTTCTTTCTGCAACGCCGACTGGGAAATAAAGAGAAGTTGCTAAAAATGTTTGCACAGAATACGTCGGTAAATGCTAACTTATTGAACAGTATTTTAGAAAAAACTGTAAACGAAAGTGATGCAAAACCAACATTTGCCTACGTGCATTTAATGATGCCGCATTCTCCTTTTGTATTTGACAGCAGCGGTAATATTAATGAGGGTTTTTTAACAATAACTGACGATAATTACGAGAGAATGAAGGATGCATATTTGCAATATCTTATCTATACTAATAAGGTTATTGGTAATTTTTTAGCCAAACTGAAAGAAAATACAAAAGGAAGGGCAGTGATATTGCTCATCAGTGATCATGCAATTAGAGGCTTGAGCAGGTCTAATGATAAATTAGTTCCTTACAACAGTTTGTGTGCTGGTTATTTTCCCGATCCGGTAACAATGAAATTATACGACGGGATGTCGAACGTTAATCTTTTTAGAGTTACATTTTCAAATATTTTAAACAGGCGAATAGAATTACTGAAAGATTCACTTGTGTTACATTAAAACTGGTTTTTTAAATAGCGGGCAACGAGCCAATTGGCCTCAACATTCCAATGCCCGTCGCAATCAAGATACAACGCTGTCTTTTGGCTGGAAATAAATGGAAGCAAATCAAGCAATTTTATATCTTCAGCTTTACAAAATTCAGATAATGAAGTTGAAAGTTTACTTTTCATTTCCTTATTATAAACTGATACATCGTCCTGCGTTGGTATTACAAGCAATACAATATTTTTATTCTTTGCCAATAATTTAATTTGCCGGATGAGAAAGAAAAATTTTTGCAACTCGTCCTCGCTATACTGGTAATAATATGAAAAACTGTTTTTTTCTGAAAAGGCAATCTTCCTGTGCCAGAAATAGCTTACTGTATTGGCTGTCACACTAAAGCTTTTTGCAAACCGTGTTATTTTTTTTGTAAAAGTATTTTCAGTTTTGAAGTAAGATTCTTTGTTTAACTCCGATTCTTTTACAGAAGCAGATGAATAAGTTAGTTTATAAGTTGAATCCTTCAACACAAAATACGGCTTATAGCGTTTTGCATTATTTATAGTAGGGGATTGGATATTATCATCTTTAAAATCATTAAAGGGAAACAATTCAATTAAAACAGTTGAATGATCGAAGGATGATGCTAGGTTTTTGTAAACGAGGTATGCTTGTGTTTGTCCAAAATCGGAGCAGGCAAAATTGAGAAACTCACGACCGGTTAGTTTCTCCAAAATGTTTGTAACTCGTTGCCCTGAATCTACTCCATATCCTTCCAGGAACGAATCGCCTAACACCACCACCCGGTTTTGTTTTGTTGAAATTTTCTCTCTTTCTACATCTCTTGCTCCATAACTGTTTATTGAATATGTAATATCAAAACACTTTTTTTTAAAACGATGATTGCCGGTATAATGCCAGGTACCCCAATTGGAATCAATGTCGGCAACCTGTACGGGATATTCCGTAACGGTGGATTGAAATTTAAAATCAGGAAGTGAGGCTGGAAGAAACCCCAATGCAATAAATGCAAAACAAATAAGTTCAATACCAGCATACACAATCAGTATCATTATAAAATAGAAACTAAACTTTTTAAAGCGGTTATTTTTTTTCATGCAGCAGTGGTTTTAACAGATAAGCATTTAGCTTACTTTTTTTAATCAGCAAAAATCCTAAACCAAAAAGAACCAAAAATGAAATACTTGTTATAGAAAAATAAAGATAAAATGAGGCAGGGTAAAAAAAACATTCAATATCATTTACTCCTTTTGATACAGGAATACTTATAAAGGTTAGCCCGGCCTTGTTTACGCTTGACAGATTATTTACTGTTTTGTAAAACCAATGGGGATAATTATTCTGCAATATAACAAGATTGGTTTTTTTAGGTGAGTTAAACCGGACATGAATTTGATTGACGGAATAAGAAATGATATTTTCGGAAGTTAGAAACTGCGTACTGTCGCCTGTAATTTTTTTGTTTTCCGGGTGAGCGCAAAAGAAAAGATAGGGATTATACTTCATGTTGAATGTACTGTCTCTTTCAATTTGGTTGAAATATAATACTGTATTTTTTAAAAGCACGGGATAAAGAACTCTTTTTGTTGAGCCAATTTGCCTGTTAAAATAACTCCATTCGCCGATTAAAGAGCTGTCTTTCCTGTTGAGTGTATCATTTTTAATGATTGGCTGAAGTATTGGAGCGGGAAAGCCTTCACCTGCTCTTTTATGGATGGAGTACAGGTCTCTTACTGCCGTTTTGCCCACACCGGTAAAAGGTATATTTAATAAGGATGCGATTGTTATTTCGCAAAGTATAATAAAAAAAAGAGTCTTGTATTTGGCTTTCCTGTACGTAAAAATTACTGTTAACAGGAAAAAAAACATAAGTACAGATTGTATAAAAATTACATCGTAAAAACTGAGGCTATCAACCGTGTTTTTTAAAAAAGATGATAAAGATGATTGATTGGTTATAGCCGAAAGATGAAAAAAGAAACTGTCTTTAACATAAAAAATCTGACTGAAAGCAAAAAGCGACAAACCTGATAAAAGTAATAATAAAGAGAGAATAATATATTTTAGTTTGCTTAACAGGTTTGGTTTTTTTTCGAGGAATTTATCTGCCTGTATGATAGCAGCAAGTAAGAAAGAAAGAATTGAAAAAATGCGGAATTCTCCTGTTAATCTTACATAACCTGTTAATGGAAGAAACGAATTGATGAATGACTGCAAAGGCGTTTTTATTGAAAGCAGCATAAAAAAAACACCAACTCCTGAAAAGAAAAACTGTAGTTTATTTTTTTTGCTAATTAAAGAAGATAAAAAGAAAATAAACGGTATAATGCCAAAATAACAATTACGCATTGCTATATCGGTTTGGTAAAAAACATCGTTTTTAGTTGTTGCAAAGGGTAGTAGAAAACTAAGGAGGCTTGCCCAGGTTGTAGGTGCAATGTTTGATGCAACCAGGTCTATTTTTTCATTTCTTGAAAAATGAGGAAGAATGTCAGTATAACCAAAAAACAAGCCGCAGGATACGATGAGCAGCAAAACAACAGTTATCACATTTGTTTTAAAAAATGCTTTTTTATAGGCCGGTTGGTTTTCTATAGCTGGAAAGAAAAAAAAGAAAAGAAAAAGAAATACAAAAAAATAAAAGGACCCGATAATAATACCAGGGTGCGAAGAAGAAATTAATAAGTAAAGCAAAACAACAGTGCGAAAAATATTTTTGAGTGTTGGTATTTTATACATCGTGATGAAGTAACTGATACACCACGGTAAGAAGGCAGCGCCGCTTAACCAGTTAAGATGTTGCAAGTGCCCGATGTTATAGCCATTGCACATATAGGCAACGGCTGCAATAAGGCGCAGGTATTTATTAGCTGTAAAATGTTTACTTAACGAAAGCATTCCTGCACCACCAAAAAAAACATAAAAAAGTGTTTCCAGCGTAAGTGTGTAAGCGTTGTAACCTATGGTTAAGGAAATAAGCCAGGTTATAGGCGACCAGTAAGAGCCGTTCATATCACCATAAAAAGGCAAACCAAAAGCTATATAAGGGTTCCAGATTGGAAAGATGCCGCTGTGAATTACTTCACTCATTAAATACCGTGGCGGAAAATAACCAATGAACATATCATTTTTTAAAGAAAACTGCAGGCAGATAACAGGGGCAAACGCAATTAGAAATACTACAAAAAGTATTATGTAAGAATTTTTTTTTAGCAATTACTGGGTATGTTTTATCAAATTTAATATTTATTATTGTTTCAATCCTAATTTTGAATTTATCATGTTTATATATTTTCATGCTGATGATGCGGGTTTATCGCCAGGTCTTACAAATCAGGTATTACAATGCTGGGAAGATGACCTGATTGATGGGTTTAGCATTATCGCCAACAGGGAAAGTGATTATATGATAACTGAACGATTAAGAAAAAGCCCAGAAAAAACAGTTCATTTATCCGTTCATCTTAATTTGTCGGATTGGAAATGTATAAAAGAAACACAATCACACGGCATTTTAATTGACGAGGCTGGAAATTTTAAGCTGCCTTATTGGAAGTTGAACTTTATTTTACTAATCGGTGGAGCAAAAAAAAGAAAATTGCTGAATGAAATATATAATGAATGGGACAGCCAGATTGTTTTTGTTAAATCAATAGTTGGAGAGAGGCAGATTAAAGCCGTTGACGGGCATAATCATGTACATATGATACCTTCACTTTTTTTAATTGTTACTGAATTAGCAAAAAAGCATAACATAAAATATGTGCGGTTTTCAAAAGAGTTTTTTTTTATTGATAAGTTATCTGATTTGGTTACTGTTTCTTTTTTTTCAGGTTGCCTGAAGCAATTAATACTTTTTTTATTTCGGGTAAAGATTAAGGCAATGGAAACTGGTTACTCACCTAAAACAGAAGCTGTACTTGGAGTTCAATATTCAGGGAAAATGACAGTTCAGAATATTAAGGCAGGTATCAACCGGGCAAGAAAAAATAAGGTAAAAAGTCTTGAAATTATCCTGCATCCCGGCCAGGTGAGCAAAACAGAAATTGATCGGTTTTCTTTTAATCGCTCTACACGAAAATTTTTCTTGAGCGAGATGCGTAAAGAAGAACTCAAAACGTTACAACAAATAAAAAACGAAAATCTTGCGGAAATAAAATGCGGAGCAAAAAAAGTTTAAGCTAATTTAACTGGTATAAAATTGCAGGGAATGAATTTTGAATATAAACTTAAGATAACTGAAGCCGATTCCGTTGATTTGAAACAATTGTCGGAATTGCATAAAATTTCTTTTGCATCCATTTTTAAAAAAAGCATGGTTAGCAATGATTACATGACACCCGAATTTTATAAGTGGAAGTACAACCCGCCGGCAGGGAAAGGAGTAATTGCTGTTGTGGAAAAAGATAAACAAATTATTTCTTGTACTGCAATGATACCAGTAAATGTGAATTTGCAAAACCAGAATTTTAAAGCCTGGCAGGTAGTTGACGGCGCAACAAATCCGCAGTTTCAAGCAAATGGATTTTTTGGAAAATGTATGCGTGCACTCCGGGAAGAATTAAAGGGAGATGATATTCAATTTGCTTTTCCAAATAAAAACAGCCTTGATTTTTTTTTCAGGAATCAGCACAAATTAGCGGAGAAGGTTGGGTTTTATGCTAAAGTTAATTTCCTTCAATCGGAAAAGGCAAAGTCTGTATTTAAAAATGAATGTTTTAATGAAGCGGTAAATCAATTTTTTAAAAAAAACAGTTCATTAAAAATTGCATATATAAACAGGAATGTTGACTATTTAAATTGGCGTTATATTCAGCACCCAGGAAAAGTTTATCAGTGGCATGTTGTAACGTGGTGTAATGAAGTAACCGGCTTTGCAGTAGTGCGCCCTTTTTTTGTGAAAGGAATGCGTATCCTCTTATTATTAGAATATTTTTCTCAAAACCAAGAAGCAGCAAGGCAGTTAGGTTACTTTATTCAATCCTGTGCTAACAATGAGCATTGTTTATTTACGGCTGTATATTTATCAAATGTAAGCAGGCACTCATTCCCCCAAAGCGGTTTCGTTAAAATTCCTTCTTTTTTCTTACCCAAAAAGCAAGTGTTTTCAATAGCCGCAAATGATAAAAATCATCCTTTATTAACTGCCGATTGGTTTCTCCAAACCGGCGATTGGGATGCTTTTTAATCAAAATTTATCCTTTCATTAACGATGTAAAGTGGTCTTTTTTTGCTTTCCCTGAAAAGGCTGGCAATATATTCGCCCATCAATCCAATAACTAACAATTGAATTCCCCCCATAAAAGTAACTGCTGTCATTAACGAAGCCCAACCAGGAACAGTTTTGCCTTGGAAATATGCAATTACCGACATTACTAGTAAGAAAAAAGAGATGAGCGATACAAAACTGCCAATTAATAAAGAAATACGTAACGGTTTAAAGCTGAAGGAAGTGGTGCCTTTTAATGCAAGCCGCATCATTTTTGCATAACTATACTTGCTTTTTCCATATAATCTGGCAGGGGCTTCAAACGATAAAACTGTTTTCTTAAATCCAATCCAACTGAATACGCCCCGAAGAAAAAGATCTCTCTCTTCAAATTTCTGAATTGTCTGAAGTACTTTTTTATTGAATCCCCTGAAATCTGAAACATTCTCTTCAATAGGAACATCCGACAGCAGATTAATAAAACGATAAAACCATTTGGATAAAATTTTTTTAATCCAGTTTTTATCATTGGTTTTAATTCGTCTTGTTGCTACTAAATCATAGCCCTCGTTTAACTTGTCGAAAATTTTGGGTAAAAAAGAAGGAGGATGTTGCAGATCTCCATCCATTGTAATTATATATTCACCGTTTGCATAATCCATTCCAGCCATCAGCGCATTTTGATGACCAAAATTTCGGCTGAAGGAAATACATTTTACTCTTTGATCTTCATCGGCCAGGCTTTGTATTTCTGATAATGTAGTGTCTGTGCTGCCATCGTCAATGAAAATTAATTCAAAGTCAGGAAGTATATGTTGCTTGATTTCTTGAAATACAGGATAAATACTTTCAGCCTCGTTTAAAACCGGGATGATGATTGAAACAGATGGCATACGAGTATGAATTTAATAATAATAAAATGCCTGTAATTCTTCTTGCTGCAATATATTCTTTTATCTGATTTGTATTGGCTTATTTGTTCGTATAAACTTCCAGACCTTTCTGAACATATTTTCCTATGATGTCAAATTCAAGGTTAATAACCGAGCCGCTCAGAATTTTGTTCATATTGGTGTGTTCAAAAGTGTAGGGAATGATTGCTACAGTAAACTCACACTCGGTTACATTAAAAACCGTGAGGCTGATGCCATTTAATGATATCGATCCTTTCTCAACAATCAAATGTGCAAATTCTTTTGGATATTGAAATGTAAATAACCAGCTTCCGTTCTGTTCTGAAACAGCCATGCAGGTTCCGGTTGCATCTACGTGCCCCTGAACCAAGTGCCCATCTAGCCGACCATTGAAAGGAAGGCAGCGCTCAATATTTATATCATCACCATTATTTAAAAAGCCCAGATTCGACTTCTCCAAAGTTTCTTTTACTGCTGTGACCCGGTGCTTTCCATCAATAACCTCCTCAACTGTTAAACAAACGCCATTATGTGCAACGCTCTGGTCGGCCTTTAATTCATTCGAAATGGGAGAGGTTATCCAGAATGTTTTATTCGTTCCTGACTGTTCAATTGCTGAAATTTTTCCGGCGGTTTCAATTATTCCTGTAAACATGCTGCAAATTTGCAAAAAAATGCCTTTAAAAAGACTGTAAATTATTCTTTCCCCTTATCTTTGCGCCTCAAAATTCCTTAAAGGAGGTATATATTATGCTGATAATTGATTCAAAAGATTGCGAAAATATCGACAAAGCGCTTAAGAAGTATAAAAAGAAATTTGAAAAAAGTAAGGTTCTGCTTCAGTTGCGTGAGCGTCAGTCATTCACTAAGCCTTCTGTAAAACGCAGAGGTGAAGTTTTGAAAGCAATCTACAAGCAGCAAATTGCCAGTGGCAAAATTGAAGTGAAGTAATCCTTCATTTTAAAATATAGCTGATAGCCGTAAGGTTTTGTAACTTTACGGCTATCTGTATTTATGTACAACAGCAACCGCCAAGAACTGAATTCTTTCCTGGAGTATCTCAAATTTGAAAAAAGATATTCTCCGCTAACTATACGTTCATATACTGACGATCTCATTTATTTTTTTGACTACCTGGTAACCAATTTTGGTGATTTACAACTTTCTGAAATCAAGTCGGCAATTGTAAGAAGTTGGCTGGCTTCACAAAAAGATGAAGGGCTTTCACCCAAAAGCATCAGCCGCCGGATTTCTTCATTAAAATCTTTCTTTAAATTTTTGTTGCGACAGGGGATCATTGAGGTTTCTCCCATGACAACCATCACATCTCCCAAACAGAATAAGCGTTTACCTGTTTATGTTGAGCAAAAAGATATTGCTACTTTATTTACATATGTGGAGTTTCCGGATAATTGGGAAGGACAGATGAACAAGTTGCTGATAGAATTGCTATATAGCACAGGAATGCGTTTAAGTGAGCTGATTTCTCTTAAAGAAACGCAGGTTGATTTTCATAAAAATAATCTCAAGATATTAGGTAAGGGTAATAAAGAGCGACTTATACCAATAACGACCGAACTAAAAAATGGACTGGAATTATACCTTACAGCGAAAAAAAAGTTTTTTGAAGGAACGGTGTCAGCAGATTTTTTACTGGTTAATACAAAAGGAAATAAACTTTATCCTAAATATGTGCAGCTTGTTGTTAAAAAATATCTGTCATTAATCACTACTATCGACAAAAAAAGCCCACACGTTCTTCGCCATACATTTGCTACTCATTTAATGAACAACGGAGCAGAGCTGAATGCTGTAAAGGAATTGCTCGGCCACAGCAGCCTTGCTGCCACGCAGATTTATACTCACAATTCAATAGAAAAGCTGAAGGATATACACAAGAAGGCTCATCCTAAAGCATGATTATATTATCAGATTATTCAAAAAATACTAATGCTTATTAGTTATTTTTGTGAGTAAATACCTGTTAAAATACACCGTTTAACTGTTCAGAAATATTTTGAAAAATGTGATTACTTCTGTAACTTGTTACTGACTGGAAAAACGTTACCTAAATGAAAACCAGTTCTTTCACATTTTTCTTAACCAACAAAAAATTGGAACACTATGAACGTGAAGATCCAAACTGTACGTTTTGATGCAGATGCAAAACTGATCGAGTATGTAAAACAGAAAGTACAAAAGCTGTACAATTTCCACGACAGGATTATGCAGGTTGATGTATTTCTGAAATTGGACAATGTAGTTCACAACATTAAAGACAAGGTAGCCGAAATCAAAGTTCATGTGCCAAGGCAACAACTATTCGTAAAACAGACATCCAAGTCATTTGAACAGTCTTTTGATGATGCTATGGAATCTCTTATCTCACAACTAAAAAGAAAAAAAGAAAAACAATACGATTAATAATCGTTTCGATCCCTCCGGAATGGAGGGATTTTTTTTGCACTTATTCAACTTCTTTCCACACAATAAATTTTCTTGTATAAAAATTTTTCCGTTTAGTGTTTTCCTTTACCTTTGCCTTCCCAAAAACGGGGGGTGCATACGTATGTGCTTTTCAAGTTCTTAGAAATAATGTTTTTCAATACCTGTTTTATGTGATGAATATGACTGATCGTTAAAAGCAGTATAGAAAACAAATGCCACTTTAGCTCAGTTGGTAGAGCAGCTGATTTGTAATCAGCAGGTCGTTGGTTCGAGTCCGACAAGTGGCTCAGTTAGGGCAGTTTCCAGAGCGGCCAAATGGGGCGGACTGTAAATCCGCTGTCTTTCGACTTCGGTGGTTCGAATCCACCACTGCCCACAACCCGAAATTTAGTTAACTTTCGGGTAATTTGCGGAAGTAGCTCATTTGGTAGAGCGATAGCCTTCCAAGCTATAGGTGGCGAGTTCGAGCCTCGTCTTCCGCTCCAGAAAAGTTCTTTATTAGGTTGATGTGAATTATTTCACTGAAACTCTACCAGCCGTTGTAGCTCAGTGGTAGAGCACTTCCTTGGTAAGGAAGAGGTCGTGAGTTCAATTCTCATCAACGGCTCAGATTTGAGGAGCTGGTTCAGAATGAATGTGTGCTAAGCAGATGATAATATAATTATATTACACTGCCGGTAACATATAATGGTTGATTTTTGTAAACACAATTTAAAACAAATACGATGTCTAAAGAGACCTTTAAGCGGGAGAAACCCCACGTAAACGTTGGTACAATTGGTCACGTTGACCACGGTAAAACAACTTTAACTGCTGCCATTACCGAAATTCTTGCAAAAAAAGGATTGGCACAGGCAAAGAAATACGATGAAATTGATGGTGCACCTGAAGAAAAAGAGCGTGGTATCACTATCAATACAGCACACGTAGAATATCAAACAGCTAACCGTCACTACGCACACGTAGATTGTCCTGGTCACGCTGACTACGTAAAAAATATGATCACTGGTGCTGCCCAGATGGATGGAGCAATCCTCGTTGTGGCTGCAACTGATGGTCCTATGCCTCAAACAAAAGAACACATCCTTTTGGCACGCCAGGTAGGTGTACCTAAAATTGTTGTGTTTATGAATAAAGTTGACTTAGTTGATGATCCTGAACTGCTTGAACTGGTAGAAATGGAAATCCGTGAACTCTTGAGCTCTTACGGTTTTGATGGTGATAATACACCAATTATTCAAGGTTCTGCAACAGGTGCATTGGCAGGTGAAGAAAAATGGGTGAAGAAAGTTGAAGAGTTGATGGATGCAGTTGATTCTTACATTCCGCTTCCTCCTCGTCCGGTTGATATGCCATTCCTCATGAGTGTTGAAGACGTGTTCTCAATTACTGGTCGTGGTACTGTTGCTACTGGCCGTATTGAGCGTGGAAGAATTAAAGTAGGTGAGCCTGTTGAAATTGTTGGTTTGATGGAACAATCACTTAACTCTACGGTTACAGGTGTTGAAATGTTCAAGAAATTACTTGATCAGGGTGAAGCAGGTGATAACGCAGGTTTATTATTACGTGGTATTGAAAAGAAAGATATCCGCCGTGGTATGGTTATCGTTGCTCCCAAATCGATTACTCCTCATACTGAATTCAAAGGTGAAGTTTACGTATTAGGTAAAGAAGAAGGTGGCCGTCATACTCCTTTCTTTAATAAATATCGCCCTCAGTTCTACTTCCGCACTACAGACGTAACTGGTGAAGTAAGTTTACCAGAAGGAACGGAAATGGTAATGCCTGGCGATAATACAACTCTTACAGTAACGCTTATCCAACCAATTGCAATGGAAAAAGGTTTGAAGTTTGCGATTCGTGAAGGTGGTCGTACAGTAGGTGCTGGTCAGGTAACTGAAATCTTAAAATAAGAAAGCCCCAACTCCTTTTAATAAGAGGAATAATGGAAGCTTAAAATAAAAGCAAAGTACCTTTGGTTTTAAGCCTTAGGTACTTTGCTCTTTAAACAGTTCTTCAAAACTGAATCCTGAATAGGGATTTATTTACGGGCATGGTGCAACGGTAGCATACGGGTCTCCAAAACCTTTGATCTGGGTTCGAATCCTAGTGCCCGTGCTGGTTTTTTAAGCCGGTTAACGGTTGAGCCATTGAAAGTATTTTCAATGGATGATCAGACAAACAATAATTTTATGAACAAGGTAACAGCTTACTTCAAAGATTCATACAAAGAGTTACTTGAAAAAGTAACCTGGCCTACCTGGACACAGCTTCAGCAATCAACCATGATTGTGCTGGTGGCTACGCTCATTATTACAGCTGTAATCTGGGTTATGGATTTAGGTATTGCCAAAGTGCTTCAATTCTTTTATTCATTCTTCAAATCTTAATCTGCTATGTCTGAAATAGTGAATGCGGAAACCAGTAAGTGGTATGTGCTTCGTGTCGTAAGTGGCAAAGAGAAGAAGGTAAAAGAGTATCTCGATAAAGAGATTACACGTAACGGTTGGGATAAAGTGGTGAAACAGGTGTTCCTTCCGGTTGAAAAAGTATATAAAGTCGCTAACGGTAAGAAAGTGGTAAGAGAACGTAACTTCTACCCGGGTTATGTGATGATAGAAGTTGAGAATGGAAAGATGAGTGATGAAATACGGGAAACAATCAGCAATACAAGTAATGTGATTCATTTTCTTGGTAAAGAAAATCCAATTGCTCTCCGTAAAGCTGAGGTAAACAAAATGCTGGGCAAAGTAGATGAAATGGCAGATACAACAAGCATGGTGATGAGTGAGCCTTTCATTGTAGGTGAAACAATCAAAATCATCGATGGACCATTCAACGACTTTAATGGAGTTATTGAAGAAGTAAACGATGAGAAGAAAAAATTAAAGGTAGCAGTAAAAGTATTTGGTCGTGCTACACCTGTTGAGTTAAACTACATGCAGGTAGAAAAAATTTCCTAAAGAAAATATACTTCAATAAAAAAAGTCCTTAACTATTTATGTTAAGGACTTTTATTTATACAAAAAATTATACCTGTCCTTCCGCAGGGGCTTCTGTTGCGGGAGCAGCGGGAGCTTCAGCTAAAGGTAATTCAACTTGTACAGGGGCAGGAACCGGAGCTGCTACAGGAGCTACTGCTGGTTTTGCTTTTGGGGCAGTTTTTTTCTTTGGAGAGGCTTTCTTTGCGGCAGCTTTTTTGGGAGCAGCTTTCTTAGCAACGGGCTTTTTAGAAACAACTTTTTTAACTGGTTTCTTTTTTGCCGGAGCTTTCTTTGCAGCTTTCTTCACTACTTTTTTAATAGCTTTTTTTGCTGCTTTTTTTATCACTTTTTTAGCGGCTTTCTTTACAGCTTTTTTTGCTGCTTTTTTCTTTGCCGGGGCCTTTTTTGCTATTTTTTTCTTGATCACTTTTTTAGCGACCTTTTTAGCAGGTTTTTTGGCTGCTTTTTTCTTTGCTGTTGCCATAATAATGAAATGGGTTTTATGAAAAGATGAATCTCAATGAAAAATTAAATCAAATTATTCAGTCAATAAAAAATATAATTGTATTTTTTAAACAGGTAGTTACAGATGGATTAATGGCGTTTGGACAGATTATCAGATCCGGCAAAATAATCGCTAAAATCCTTTGCTGGTAAAGGAATCAGCGCTACCTTTGCAATCCCAAAAAGTTCTTTTACGAATTTTATTGTTTGGGAGTGCTGCCACCGGCGGTACGTTATCACCAAAAAAACTTTTACAATGGCAAAAGAAATCACAGGATTTGTGAAGCTGCAGGTAAAAGGTGGACAGGCAAACCCTGCACCTCCTGTAGGTCCGGCCCTTGGTTCAAAGGGTCTTAACATCATGGAGTTCTGTAAGCAGTTCAATGCAAGAACTCAAGACAAAATGGGAAAAGTTCTTCCCGTATTAATCACCGTTTACAGCGACAAGTCGTTTGACTTTGTTATTAAAACAGCCCCGGCTTCTATCCAGTTAATGGAGGCAGCTAAAATTCAGAAAGGTTCAAAAGAATCGAACCGTGCAAAGGTTGGTAAAGTAACATGGGATCAGATTGAAGCAATTGCAAAAGACAAGATGCCCGATCTTAACTGCTTTACGCTTGAAAGCGCAATGAGCATGGTTGCTGGTACTGCCCGCAGTATGGGTTTAACTGTTGACGGGAAAGCCCCTTGGGAAAACTAATTATTCACCTTAAATTTTTTTAATCATGGCATTGACCAAAAAAAGAAAAGCAGCACAAGCAAAGGTGGATAATAACAAGATTTATTCCCTTAAAGATGCTTCTGCACTCGTTAAAGAAATCAACTGTACAAAATTTGACAGTTCTGTAGATGTTCACGTTCGTTTAGGTGTTGATCCTAAAAAAGCCGATCAGGCAATTCGTGGAACAGTAACATTACCTCATGGTACCGGTAAAACAAAAAGAGTATTGGTACTTTGCACTCCTGATAAAGAAGCTGATGCAAAAGCAGCAGGTGCAGATCATGTAGGCTTGGATGAATTTATTGCTAAAATTGATGGAGGATGGACTGATGTGGATGTAATCATTGCCACACCTTCTGTAATGCCTAAAATAGGTCGGCTTGGTAAAATATTAGGTCCCCGTAACCTGATGCCAAACCCAAAAACAGGAACAGTAACAAATGATGTTGCTGCTGCTGTTAATGAAGTGAAAGGTGGTAAAATTGCATTTAAGGTTGATAAAGCTGGTATTATCCATGCATCAATTGGCCGTGTAAGTTTTGCTCCTGAAAAACTGGCTGCAAATACCACTGAATTCTTAAATGCAATTATCAAGGCAAAACCTTCTACTGCAAAAGGAACTTACCTTAAGAGCATTTATATAGCAAGCTCAATGAGCCCTGCTATTGCTGTTGACACAAAATCATTCATGAACTAATCCTTTCAGGGTTATTAAAACTAAAATCATGACGAAAGATCAAAAAAATGAAGTGATTGAAGTGCTGAAAGGCAAGTTCAGTCAATACAATAACTTCTACATTACAGATACCGAATCTTTAACTGTAGAGCAAATAAGCAAATTGCGCCGTGCCTGTTTCGACAAGAATGTTGAAATGAAGGTTGCAAAAAACACGCTGATTAAAAAAGCATTGGAATCGCTGGATGCTGAACGTTATGCTGGTGTTTATGAAGCACTTAATAATGTAACTGCATTAATGTTTTCAGAAAATCCAAAGGAACCGGCTGTTATCATTAGCTCATTCCGCAAGGCAAACAATGGAGAAAAACCATTGCTGAAAGCAGCTTTTATTAATGGCGATGTCTTCGCTGGCGATAATCAGTTGAAAGCTTTAACTCAGATCAAATCAAAGAACGAGCTTATTGGCGAAGTTATTGGTTTGCTCCAGTCTCCTGCAAAACGTGTTATTGCTGCATTGCTGCATAACGCAGAGACCAAAGGCGAAGCTGCATCTGCTGAATAATTATAGTTATTCAATTTAAAAAACAACCAATGCCGATGAGGTTCAAATGCGGCAATTATTTATAACCATCCGCCGGATTCGTTAAGAATATGAAGGCGGTTAAAAAGTAAAAAAATGGCAGACGTAAAAGCATTAGCTGAATCATTAGTAAGCTTAACAGTAAAAGAAGTACAGGAATTAGCAGAAGTTTTAAAGTCAGAGTATGGTATTGAACCAGCTGCTGCTGCAGTAGTAGTTGCTGCTGGTGGTGAAGGTGGTGCAGCCGTTGCTGAAGAAAAAACTTCATTCAACGTAATCCTGAAAAGCGGTGGTGCTTCAAAACTGAACGTTGTTAAGATTGTTAAAGACTTAACTGGTTTAGGTTTGAAAGAAGCAAAAGAATTAGTTGACGGTGCTCCAAAGCCTGTTAAAGAAGGCGTTTCTAAAGCAGAAGCTGAAGATATTGCAGCTAAACTGAAAGAAGCAGGTGCTGATGTTGAAATTGCTTAATTTCACGCTTCTTCCGTAATACATTCAGCCCCGACCATATAGGTCGGGGTTTTTTATGAGGCAACGTTTTTGTAATATCACTTGTCTTTCGGGTGATAACAGTTATTTTGCGTTGAAGTAAATATAGAAATTGAATTATCAGTTAAGTCTAAAAAGTTCAGGGGCAGCACTTATAGCAGTGTTGCTCTTGTTTGGAAATAGTGTGTTTGCCCAATGCACTACTCTTGGTCAAACACCATCTACAGCGATTCCGGTTTGTGGCACAAGTGTTTTTGATCAGAGAGTTGTACCTGATTGTACAAATGGAAGTATTTATGTTCCGAATTGCAGTGGCGTGACAAACGGTTGTGCATATGCCGACATTAATCCGTTCTGGTACAAGTTTACCTGCTATCAGTCAGGAACACTAGGGTTATTAATTGATCCTATAAGCTCGAGTGATGATTATGACTGGCAGATTTGGGATATTACAGGCCTAAGCCCCACTATTGTTTATTCCAATACAAATGCTTCTTTAATTATAGGAGCAAATTTCAGCGCTCTTCCCGGGCAAACCGGTACAAAAAGCACTGCTTCAAAAACAATTGAGTGCTGTACTGTACAAGGGGTTACTAATCCGCCAAATTTCAGTAAACTGCCTAATATTATTGCCGGAAGGAATTATTTGCTGATGATAAGTAATTATTCCCAATCGCAACAGGGGTACAAACTTTCATTTACCGGCGGTACTGCTGTTATTACTGATCCTAAGGAACCTTTAATGCAACAGGTAAAACCTAATTGCGGAGGTGATGAGTTGCGGTTGAAACTAAACAAGAAAATGAAATGCTCTACCATTGTGGCTGATGGAAGCGATTTTGCTCCGATCAATGGAACCGTAAATGCAACAGGCGCAAGACCAATTGGATGTAATACCAGTTATGAAACGGATTCGGTTGTAATTACTTTAGCTCAATCTTTGCCTCCGGGTAATTATTCCCTGCATTTAAAAAATGGGGGCGATGGTAATACAATTCTTGATCTCTGCGATAGAGAGATACCTGTAACAGATACTGTTTTTTTTACCATCCCACTTTTACAACCCACAAAATTAGATAGTCTTGTCCCTGTTACCTGTGCTCCTCAATCAATCAGGTTTGTGTTTTCTAAATTAATCAAATGCAGCTCTATTGATCCTTCCGGAAGCGATTTTTCAATTTCAGGAACTTACCCGGTTGCTATTACTGGTGCTAAAGGAAACTGCAATGCTGATGATCTTACTTCTGACATTATTGTATCATTTGCCCAGCCATTGCAAAGTACAGGAACATTTGTTGTTTCGCTAAAGCCCGGATTTGATGGTAATACAATTGTTGATGAATGTAACCAGACAACACCACCATCTCAAATGGCATTTTCAGTACAGGATACTGTTAATGCAGATTTTAATTATAACCTTTATTATGGATGCTCTGCTGATACAATTGTATATTCTCATCCGGGGGGTAATGGAGTAAACAACTGGCTTTGGAATTTTGGAACAGGTGGAAATACCTATAACCAAACTGAAGAAGTAATTTATAAAACATTTGGGCAGAAGAATACTACATTAATAGTATCGAATGGTTTTTGCAAAGACACTGTTTCAAAATCAATTTATTTGGATAATTTTTTGCAGGCATACTTTACTGTTGACACACTGAATTGTCCCAATGAACCAGTTTATATAACAGGAATAGATTCAAGCGAAAGACCAATTGCCTATTTCTGGAATTTTGGAGATGGACAAACAAGTACGGCCGACCAACCTCAATCGCATCTTTTTCCATCAACTTTTACCGACGCTAAATACACAATTGTTCATTCTGTTACTAATGATCTTGGATGTACGAGTACATACCAAAAGACAATTACAATTGTAAAAACCTGCCGCATTGATGTGCCCAATGCATTTACTCCAAACAGCGATGGTTTGAATGATTTCTTCGGACCAATGAACGCAATAAAGGCGGATAACTTTATTTTCAGAATTTATAACAGGTGGGGGCAAATGATTTTTGAAAGCCGTAACTGGCTTAATCAGTGGGATGGTAAGTACAAAGGAATTGACCAGGATCCAACAACCTATGTGTGGCGCTTATCTTATATTGATAAGGACACAAGAAAAGCAGTTGACCGAAAAGGAAATTTTGTTTTGATCAGGTAACTATCAGAATTTATTAGCTGATGTTTTGTTGATCTTTTTTATAATTTTTCTTGCTCTTGAATGAAACGCTGCTGTTTCATAATCCCATCTTTCTTCTATTATAACAAGTAACTCATGGTTTATTTCAGGATAAATTTTTGCCAGTTTTTCAAGAATCGACAGTGAAAATGCTTTTACTGCAATGGCTTCATTTACATCGGCAATAAAACTGAAACAAATATCCATCACCTCGCCATGCATACTCTCAGGAATTGGAACTTCCTGTAAAAAGCGCACAATATTTCTCTTAACAGCATTGTGAATGTTTTCTTTATGAAGTGTATCAACTAAAACGTGCATGTGTTTCTTTACAAGTTGCGGATGAGCAGATGCTGCATAGCTCAACGGCCATCCTGCACGTTGTGTTACACGGTATTCATCATTAAGAAACAGGTTTACAAGCTCATCAAACCGTTTTTGTGAACTTCCTACCCAATTAATGATTTTATTGGTTTGTGCTTTGGAATGTTCTGCTAATATTTCTTTACGCAGGTTCATACAGAATGAAAGGCTGCTAATTCATTTAATGTTTTTTTTATTTCATCGGCATCTGCAATAACAGTATTTAATTCTTCCTTCATTTGATGATTGATATATTTCATTTCTGAATGCAGCATTGTTCTTGCTGATGTATGAAATTCAACAGCACCTGTTTGCTTTGCCAGTGATGCAATATTGTTACTTCTTACACCACTGCCTGGCATAATGATAATGCGTTTTCCGGCAGCCTGTACTAACGTTTTAAGTACATCTGCTCCTTCTGCAACATTTGGTGTACGTCCCGATGTAAGAATTCTTTCGCAACCGGTTTCAATAATTGTTTCAAGCGCTTCAAAAGCGTCTCTTGTTCTATCGAATGCACGGTGAAATGTGACACCAAGAGGATAAGCCAGTTCAACAAGTTGGGCATTTCTTTTCTTATCAACAGTACCGTCAGCATTCAACATTCCAATTACCACGCCATCACAGCCAGCTTCTTTGCAGCGCAAAATATCTGCTTTCATTGCTTCAAATTCATCGTTGCTGTATAAGAAATCGCCGCCCCTTGGTCGTATCATTGCATAGAGATCAATTGAAACAAGCGCTCTTGCTCTTTTTAAAAAACCATAAGAAGGGGTAGTACCACCTTCACCGGGATTATCACATAACTCAATCCTGTTTGCCCCGCATTGCTCAATGGCAGAACAGCTTTCAAGATTAAAAGCAATCACTTCTAATTTGTAACTCATTTATACCAGCTTTTTGCAGTTATACTTTCTTCTGTTTTCTGATTGTGTACAGCCATTGTAAATTTCTGCATTACTGAGTAACAGCCATATTCACCTTTTTTGTTTAATGCAATAAATCCAACCTGAACATTTTTTGCATTCACCCCGTTGTTTTTTACAATTCGTTGTACAGCTTCTTTGCAGGCAGCTTCCGGACTTTTTCCCTGTCTCATCATTTCAACAACTGTATGCGTACCGCAAATTTTCACCACTTCTTCGCCTACTCCTGTTGCGGCAGCAGCCCCCACTTCATTGTCAACAAACAAACCTGCACCAATAATAGGTGAGTCGCCAACTCTGCCACGCATTTTATAAGCCATACCGCTTGTCGTGCAGGCTCCGCTTAAATTACCTGCTGCATCAATTGCTATCATTCCTATTGTATCATGATTGAGCATGGCAACAGGCCAGGGATACGGATCGGGCTCATTGTTATTTTTTTCAAGTATTTTGGGAATAGTAAGCGGATCGTATTTGGATGTTTTCAGCCATTCTTTCCATGCTTTTTCACTTTCGGGTGTTAACAGATTTTCTATTTTAAATCCTTTGCTTAAGGCAAATTGCAAAGCACCTTCCCCTGCCAGTTGCACATGCGGTGTTTGTTCCATCACTAATCGAGCAACCTGTATCGGGTGCATAATGTGTTCAAGCGCCATTACCGAACCACACTGCCCTTTTTCATTCATAATACAGGCATCAAGTGTAACTTTCCCATCACGATCTGGCAAACCACCATAGCCTACACTAACATCGTGCGGATCAGCCTCGGGCACCATTACACCAGCTTCAACTGCATCAAGTGCTTTGCCACCTTTGCTGAGAATTTCCCATGCAGCTTTATTGGCATTCATATTCTGTGCCCAGGTTGAAAGCACAACCGGCCCTTTGCTGATTGAGGGTGAAGCGGAAATATTTTTTACTGATAAAAGCGCAGATGAAAGCCCCGTAATCTGAATAAAACTTCTTCTGTTAAGCATAATGAATAAATAAAAATGAAATGTAAGGTGAATGTAAGATGTTTTTTTTCGTTGGATATTAAACCTTTATTTTAAAACAAGGTCTTTTTTCATGTGGTTATACCTGAATCGTTATTTCGTAGAAGCTACCATGGAAAATTGTTTGGGCCGTTTCTAATCTGAAATAAACCCCTATGATATTGATCTCTTCCCTATAATAAGGTGGTACAATTGTATCGCCTTTTTTGTTTGTTAATGTATCCGGTCGCCCCGCACTTCCATTTTATTCATCAGTTCTTTTTCAAACTGAAGCCACTCTTTCCAGCGTTTACGCACTTTTGTTTTGGGCAGATAATATTCAGCCATAGTAATAAAAAAGGTATAATGCCCGGCTTCACTTTCCATGAATTTGCGGTAGAATTTTCTGAGATATGTATCATTAAGACCTTCGCTGAGGCGTTTAAATCGTTCGCAACTTCTTGCTTCAATCAGTGCCATAATCAGCAGGTCATCAAGGAACCGGTCATCAGGATGCCCTCCTTTCTTTTTGAAGTTCATCAATTCGTTAACATAAACATCTTTTCGCTGTTTGCCCAGTTTTAATCCTCTTCGTTGAAGTTCTTTCAGCACCATTCTGAAATGCGACCATTCTTCAGAAACAATCGGGGCTACTTCTGTAATCAGTTTTTCATACTGGCTGTGGCGCTGAATAATAGAAATGCAGGTGGTGGCCGCTTTCTGCTCGCAGTAAGCATGATCTGTAAGTATTTCTTCCAATGATAATTCGGTAAGATCAACCCATCTCGGGTCGGTTGGCAGTTGTAAGCCAAGAATGTTTTTTACATCAATAGTCTCCTGTTGCATAAACAAAAATAAAAAGGACATTCTGAATTAGAACATCCTTTTAACTAAGAAAACTACTTCCTGAAAAATAATCTGTAAGACAAGCGAAGACTATAAGGTTTAATTGCTAATGCTAACAGACTTGTTATGCAAATAGAACAAAGTTTTTCAGATATTACAATACCACAATGCGGGTATGCCGGAATAGGGTATATTCGGTTTTAAAAGATTTGATGTCAATCAGCAATTTTCTTTAATTTCCCCAAATCATAATTTTCAATATGCGATTGTTACCGTTTTTATTATCGTCGGCAGCTACTGCCGGACTGGTATTAGCACTGAATACGAAAATCGGGCCTATGCCACCGCTTGGAAAATTCCTTAGTCCGCAGCATGGTTTTTGGCAAAACGCCGAACCCGTTAATAAAGATTATAATGAGGAATTAAGTTTTCCCGGGTTAAAAGATGCTGCCAGTGTTTATTTTGATGAACGACTGGTGCCACATGTGTTTGCGAAAAATGATGAAGATCTTTATTTCATACAGGGTTTTTTGCATGCTAAATTCCGCCTTTGGCAAATGGATTTTCAAACAGAAGCTGCAGCAGGAAATGTAAGTGCAATTATTGGTGATAAAGCAATTCAGTACGACCGTGAACAGCGAAGGCTTGGAATGGTTTATGCCGCAGAAAAATCTATTGAGGAAACAAAGAAAGATGAGCAAACAACCAATGCGTTTGCAGCGTATGAAAAAGGAGTGAATGCATACATCAGCACGCTTACAGAAAGTTCAATGCCGCTTGAATATAAATTGCTTGACGATCATCCAAGAAAATGGACAAACCTGAAAACTGCTTTGTTGTTAAAGATGATGGCCAAGATGCTTTCATCAGGAACAGAAAATGATTTGCTGAATACCAATGCCAAGAGTTTATTCAGTATGGATGAATTTAAAATGATTTATCCGCAGGTGAATGATTCACTTGAACCAATTGTTCCAAAAGGAACGGTATTTGAAAAGCCCGGCATTGTTCCGGTTAAACCTTCAACAGCCGATTCATTATACTTTGGCAAAAAAGATACGGTAACATACAGTGAAGTTTCAAAGCCCGATAAAAATAATGGCAGTAATAACTGGGTTGTTGGCGGTTCAAAAACAAAAAGCGGAAGCCCGATTTTGTGCAACGATCCGCATCTTGAACTTTCATTTCCTTCCATCTGGTACGAAATACAATTAACATCGCCCGGCAATAATGTGTATGGCGTTTCATTACCCGGAACACCATTTGTAATAATTGGTTTTAACGACAGTATTGCCTGGGGTGTTACCAATGCACAGCGGGATGTAAAGGATTATTACGAAATAAAATTTAAAGACAAAACCAAACAGGAATACTGGTTTAATGGTGCATGGACAAAAGCTGAGCAGCGTGTTGAACGCATTAAAGTAAAAGGTAGTGCTGATTATTTAGATACAGTTGCATACACGTTATTTGGCCCTGTAATGTTTGATGAAAGTTTTTCAAACGATCTTTCACATCATAATAATTATGCAATACGCTGGGTGGCACATGATCCGAGTAATGAAGGTGGTGCTATTTACAAATTGAACCGTGCCAATAATTATAATGAATATGCAAATGCCATCAGCACATTTAATTGCCCCGGTCAGAATTTTGTTTTTGCATCCAAAGCAGGTGATATAGCCATCTGGCAGCAGGGAAAATTTCCGGCACGTTGGGATGGGCAAGGTTTGTTTGTAATGCCGGGCGAAGACAGCAGTTATATGTGGCAGGGATTTATTCCGCAGCAGGAAAATCCGCACAGCAAAAATCCTGAACTTGGTTTCCTTCACAGTGCAAATGAACGCCCGGCCGATTCAACTTATCCTTATTTTATTCCCGGTAATTATATCATTCCGAGAGGCATCCGAATTGTGAACCGTTTAAAAGAAATGAATGGAATTACGGTTGAGGATATGATGAAACTGCAGTACGATTACTTCAATGTGTTTGCCGAAGATGCACGAAGTATTTTGCTGAAGTACGTAAAGGAAAATGAGCTGGATGCCAACGGAAAAAAATATGTTGATATGGTGAAGGGTTGGGATTTGCTGGCATCGCCCAACTCAAACGGTCAAACAGTTTTTCAAACATGGTGGGATAGCCTTGAAGTGGAAATCTGGAAAGATGATATTACAAGAGTAACACCTGCAGCCAACTGGCCCGAATCGCAAACGTTGATGGAGTTGCTGAAAAAAGATTCAGCAATGAAATACATTGATAATATCAACACTCCGCAAAAAGAAACCTTGTTTGATGTTGTTACATCTGCAATAAAAAAAGTGTCAGTTGATTTACAAAAAGAAGAAACTGCCGGTAAACTTGAATGGACGAAACATAAAGACCCGACAATTTATCATTTACTGAAAACAATTCTTCCTTTTGCACGTACGGGCATACCCGTTGGCGGTAATGGCGATATTGTAAATGCAGTTACAAAAAGTCATGGTCCAAGTTGGCGCATGATTGTACAGCTTACAGCACAAACTGAAGCCTATGTTGTTTACCCCGGCGGGCAGGTTGGTAACCCCGGCAGTAAATATTACGATCAGTTTGTTGATACATGGGCACAGGGAAAATATTATACCGCATGGTTTATGAGGAGGGGTGAAGAAAAAGATGCACGGGCAAAATGGACTATTCAATTTAAAAAAGGATAATACAAACCCCGTCTGTGGTTGAAAACCATGGCGGCAGTTAATTGTATCAGATTAATAATGAAATTCTAAATCAGGTCAAATGAAATTTATTGTTGCTTTTATACTCACAGCCTTATTAAGTTATGCTGCCGGATTTTATTTTCCCTGGTGGAACATTGCTATTGTTGCGTTTGTTGTAGCAGCACTTATTCCACAAAAGCCCGGGAAAGCTTTTTTGTCAGCATTTCTGTCTTTGTTTTTTTTGTGGGCAATATTTTCTTTTATGATTGATGTGAATAATAATCATCTTTTATCTGAAAAAATAGCTCAGTTGTTTTTCAAAGTAAAATCTCATGTTGTGATGGTACTGGTTTCCGGATTTATTGCGGGGCTAACCGGTGGTTTTGCCGCACTTGCCGGATCATACCTGCGTAAGAGTAAATAAGAATTAAAAATTTCATAACATTTTGAAATATATTTTCGCAATGTATGATCAGATACCTTGCATTGACTATCCTGCTTATTTCTTATATGCCATTACGGGCTGCAAAAATTTCGGGAACAGTTACAAATCAAAATGGCGAACTGCTGCCTTTTTCTTCCATAACAATTAAAAATTCAACTGAAGGTACTTCAGCCAACAACAAAGGCTTTTTTTCTCTGAACCTGAAAGAAGGAACTTATACTGTTATCTGCCGCCATGTAGGATATGAACGGCAGGAACGAACAATAACTGTGGGCACAAATGATGTTGAACTGAATTTTGTACTTTCCGAACAGCAGGTAAACCTTAGTGAAATTGTTGTAAAGCCGGGCGATGAAGATCCTGCTTATGCAATTATCCGTAAAGCAATTAAGAAACGAAAAGAGTATTCGCAGGAAAATAATTCCTATCAATGCGAAGTCTATAGTAAAGGCACCATGAGTCTTCGCAATTATCCCAAAAAATTTATGGGCGAAACGGTTGACTTTGAAGATGGTGATACAAGTAAAAAGAAAATGATTTTTCTTTCTGAAACTGTTTCAAGAATTTCAGTTGATAAACCCAATAAAACAAAAACAGAAGTCATTAGTACAAGAGTAAGCGGGCAGAGTGATGGCTTTGGTTTTGCAGGTGCTTCGTTTATTTCATTTTATGAAAACAATATTCAGCTCAGCAAAGCGCTTAATCCAAGAGGTTTTATATCGCCAATAGCTGATAATGCGTTTTACTTTTACCGTTATAAATACGAAGGTGCTTTTACTGAAGAAGGGATGCTTGTGAATAAAATCAAAGTCATCCCCAAACGTAAATACGAGCCTTGTTTCAGTGGTTATATCAATATTGTGGAAGATGACTGGAGCATACACAGCATTGCATTTGTGCTGACCAAAGAAAGCCAGATGGATTTTGCAGATACATTGCGTATTGAGCAATTGTACCAGATGAAAGGTCATGAGCAATGGGTTCCGCAAAGCCAGGTGCTTTACCCGGCAGTAAAGTTTTTTGGATTTGATGCCTATGGTGTGTTTGGTAATGTGTATAAAAATTTTAATTCATCACCTGCGTTTACAAAAAATGATTTTGGCTCAACCGTTTTAAAGTATGCAGAAGGAAGTAATAAAAAATCGGTAGCTTATTGGGATAGCATACGCCCATTACCATTAACCGCAGAAGAACAAAAGGATTATCATAAAAAAGACAGCCTTGAGCAACAACGGAAAGATCCACATTATCTTGATTCGCTCGACAGGATAAATAATAAAGTAAAGGTTAACGACATTCTTTTTACAGGAAAAACATTTCAGCAACAGGCGAAAAAACAAAGTTTTGGTTTTTCGCCATTGTTAACTTCTGTGCAGTTTAATACGGTGGAAGGTTTGGTTATTGATATGCCTGTAAATTATCAGAAATTTTTTGCTGATCGGAAAAAGATACAATTAATTCCACATGTGCGATATGGTTTCAGCAGCAAAAGTTTTTATGGATGGGGTACATTCCGTTACAGTTCAGGAAAAAAATATTTTTCAGAGTTTTCTGTAAGTGCAGGAAAGCGGGTGTTCCAGATGAACAATACAAACCCGATAGGTGCGTATGAAAATTCAATTTCAACGTTGTTTTACAAAAACAATTTTATGAAACTGTATGCAGCCGGTTTTGCAAAGATTGAAGCAAGTATGGGTATTGGCAGCGGTGTAACATTATCGGGCAAATTTGAATATCAGAACAGGCAGCCTCTTGTAAACACAACTGATTATAGTTGGAGTAAATCAACTAAAACATATAACCCAAACTATCCTGCTGAACTTACTTCATCAGCTTTTGTTCCGCATCAGGCAAGCATGCTTACTTTGGGATTGAGTTTTCAACCGGGAGCAAAGTATATTGAATTTCCCGACAGGAAAATCAATATCGGATCACGATGGCCGGTTTTTCATCTGCAGTATAAAAAAGGAATAAAGAATTTGTTTGGCAGTGATGTGGACTATGATTACTGGCAATTGTCTGTTCGGGATAATTTTAACCTGAAGGTAGCAGGAGAAATTCAGTATCACATCACAACAGGTGGTTTCTTAAACAGTAACAAAGTAGAGATACCTGATATGAAACATTTTGCCGGAAACAGGTTGATTAATGCAGGAGATTTTTTAAATGTGTTCCAGCTTCCTCAATACTACCAGTTCAGTAATGCAGAAAAAATTCATGGTGCATTTTTTACAGAATATCATCTTAATGGCTTTATTACAAACAAAATTCCGGGGCTTAAACAATTAAATTGGCATTTGGTAACGGGTGCGGCCGCACTGCAGTTATCAAACAAGTCGTATGCAGAATGTCATCTTGGCCTGGAAAATATATTCAAGGTGTTTCGTGTAGATGTTGTTGCAGGATATCAGCAAAAAATGTCCCCTCAATATGAAGTAAGAATTGGAACAAAGATTAATATTACATCATCGGATGATTAGTTGTAATAGAAATTTATTCTGCTTCAGTATCTTTGCCACGCTTTAGAATTTTGCCCAACCTGCAATTGGGGTTCAAAGCAATAACGGACTAAAATTCAGAAACAATGGCACAACTGCACAACCGCATCTCTCGTAGGGAGCTGAAGGAGCGTATTCAAAACGATTCCACTCCACGTACAACCATTTCATTTTACTGTTATTTTAAGATTGAAGAACCAAAATCTTTTCGTGATGAATTGTACAAACAATTTATTGCATTAGGTGTATTGGGAAGAATTTACCTGGCACACGAAGGGATTAATGCACAAATCAGCGTTCCCACCGGTAATGTAGAAAAGTTTAAGCAGCAGCTTTACTCCGTTAAAGAGTTAGATGGGCTGCGTTTAAATATTGCGGTGGATGATGATGGTAAAAGTTTTTATGTGCTTGATATAAAAGTGCGGAATAAGATTGTGGCTGATGGAATTGATGACCCGACGTTTGATATGTCCAATAAAGGAAAGTACGTAAATGCTGAACAGTTTAACACACTGACAGATGACCCCAATACAGTGGTGATTGATATGCGTAACCATTACGAATATGAAGTGGGGCATTTTGAAACAGCAATCGAAATTCCAAGCGATACATTCCGTGAACAGTTGCCAATGGCTGCAGAGATGATGGATGCTGATAAAGAAAAAAATATCATTATGTACTGCACAGGCGGGATACGTTGCGAAAAAGCAAGTGCTTACATGCTGCACAAAGGGTTTAAAAATGTATTTCATTTAGAAGGTGGTATTATCAACTATGTGAATCAGGCCAAGGAAAAAGGATTGCCGGTTAAATTTCATGGAAAGAATTTTGTGTTTGATCAAAGGTTGGGCGAGAGGGTGACTGATGAAATTATTTCATGCTGCCACCAATGTGGTAAACCGGCTGATACACATGTAAATTGTGCGAACGATGCTTGTCACCTGTTGTTTATTCAATGTGATGAATGCCGTAAAAAAATGGAAGGCACCTGTAGTAACGAATGTAAAGAATTCATTCACCTGCCTGAAGAAGAGCAGATACGTTTGCGTAGCGGTATTGATAAAGGAAGAAATGTTTTTAATAAAGCAAAATCAAGGTTAAAGGATTTGCGGATAGAGTAGTTTTTAGTAGCAAATTTTTAATTTATGTTCGCTTTGTTGTTAACTTCGGAATATTAGTTTCATAAATTTCAAGTGAATGTTATGCTAATAAGAGTTACACTGTTTTTCTTTCTTTTGTGTTTAACAATGGATGGGTTTGCTCAAGATGGAGGATCCAAAAAAATTATTATTATTTTTTCCGATTCCTCCAATTTGTATGAAAAAATTAAAGTTGCATTCGCAAAAAGTGATTTTATATTAAAAGAGGAAGGACGAGCTGATACCTTAACCACTCATTTACGAGAAATGAAATCAATGCCTGGTTATTGTAGTTTAATCGCTATCATAAAAGGAAATAAAATTGTATTAAGCGGTTTTTATGGATTAAAGAAAATTAATCTTGTGGGAATTACAACGATGCCAAAAGATTTTAAGCCAATTATATATTTTTCAGGAAGTAAGACTTGGAGGCTAATGATGACTGTTGCACAAAACTTGGGTACTGATATCTCTTTTTCAAAATAAATGCACAAGCGACTAAGTAAATTTATGTTCTTGTCTATTTATCACTTCACCCAAACCACATACACCAGCCACGCCAAAATTAAACCTGCCGCTGCTATTATTAATCCGCTTAAGCGTTTGCGTTTGATATAAAGAATTAAAATAATTCCGGTAAGAGAAACCAACGACATCAGAATTGCTGATACATCAATTAACACACTCCAGCCACTTCCGCTGTCTCTTCCTTTGTGTAAATCATTCAACACACCAATCACACCGGCTTTTGTAATTGTTACTTCATATTCGCCTGTTGAGCGATCAACAAAGGCATCAGCTCCAAAGCCTGGTCCTCTGAAAGATGCACTCACTTGCGAATTATCAATTCTAAATTCGTTTAATGCAGCTTTAATGTTATGTGCTTTACGGAGCTGCTCTACTATTTCTAGTTTCTTGATTTTATTGGTATCGGAAACACTTACCCATGCAGGATCAACCTTGCCTTTTTCGTTTAACGTTTTTAATTCACCTGCAAAATAATCGGGATGATTTAAGGTTAATCCTGTTATTGCAAAAAAGAAGACGATGGCAAAACTGATCATGGATACATAAATATGCAGCCAGCGTGAAAGTTGTGCAATGCTTCGGTTCAGCTTCATTATTATTTCTTTTTGTATTCAAGTAAAACGGATTCAATTTCTGATTCTCCTTTCAAACTGAACTGCTGAACCAATTCATTGCAATTGATTTCCTGGCGCAGCAAATCGTAACCACCATGTTCACGGGCTGCTTCAAAATAAATGGTGTATTTACCGGCTTTCAGTACGTTGCCTTTATCATCTTTTCCATCCCACTTCAGTGTGTATTTCCCTGCTGAACGTGTAGCTCCAGTAACCGAATAAAATACATTCATGTCAGTTGCAAAAGCATCATTGTTTTTGCGGTACCATGCTCTTAAATCGTGCAGCCAACGTGGTTTGTTATACCATAATGCAATATTGCGAACAGTTTTTCCATCTTTATCCTCAATCCATACTGCAACAAAAGGGCGTTTTGCAAATCCCTGTTGTTGTGGTAGAGTTAAAGACATCACCAATTCATTCTTCCATCCCTTCTGGGTTTCTGAAGCCATATTGGTTGAGATGGGATTACTCACCTGCAAAGTTTTCCAACCTTTGCTTTCAATTCTTTTTCCATCTTTTGTAATAATCAAATAATCTGCGTCTGTAACGGTTTTGGCAAGTGCAACACATTCCTGGGGGTTTAGTACATTAAATGCAGTCGCTAAGGCACCGGCATCAGTTGCTGAAGGTGTAATAACAGTTGCGCTGATAATTTCACTGGCCGGGTTCCCTGTTCTTGGATCAACAATATGCGAATACCAGTTGCCTTTGATGAATTCTCCACGGCGGTAGTTACCGCTGGTAGCAACTGCTTTATTATTTAACTGTAGTTGATCGATTGGTGTGTCATTTTCAGCATCAGCTTTAGGATCACTGATCCACACATTTTCATGGATGTCTCCATCAATCACCATATCGCCACCAATGTTTACAATCAGTCCATTAATTTTTGCTGCTGACTTTGCTGCATTTACAGCCGATTGAATAATGAATGATTTGGCAAATGAATTTAATTTCAGAGGAGTGGTTGTTAAATGAGTAGCTGTTTGATTGGCTTCATTCAATATCCAATGCTTTTGCTGTACCTGTGCAACAGCATTGTTTAATTGTTGTTGAGAAGGTAATTGCTGATTGGCGGCTGCCTGTTTCCAGATTTTTGAAATCAGTTCGGCAGATGCATCAAGAGCACCGTTTGTTTGCTGATGCCATTGATCAAATAAACGCAATACTGTAAATAAATCTTTGGAAACGTGTACGGCCTTGTTGTTAGTGTTGAACCATTTACTGAATTCACTGTTGGCATCATAACCGCTGAGGACTTTTGATAAACGATCAATTTCAGTCAATGCAGCTTTTTCAGCTATTGCAGCTTGTTTTTCAGACAGGGCTGATACTTTTAATTCCATTGATGTGCCCAGTACATTTTCGTAATGCGATACATACGAATGTGCCTGCTTTTCATTGCCTGTTTTTGGAATAGTGAATGCTGTAACAATAATTATTACTGCCAAAACAACTGCCGGGTAAACGATTGGTTTCATAATTGCTTGAAAAATGATTTCTGATAAATGTAATTGATATTTTAATTAGACGATAAAGGCACTGAAAACTTACGGGAAAAAACTGATTATAATTTAAAAATCCAGGTCATAAACCTGGATTTTATTAAAGTAAAATGGAAGTTATTGTATAACGATTTTTTCTGCCCAGCTAAGTTGTTTTTGGCGCACACGTATATAGTAAATACCACTGCTGAGATTTTTCAGATCTACCGGAACCGAAACATTTGTATCGGCAGGTTTATTTACTTTCTTTGAAAAAAGAACACGTCCGTTATTATCTGTTAAACTTAATTCAAAGCTGCCGTAAATGTCACCACCTATTGAAACAACAATGTGGTTACTGGAAGGGTTGGGCGAAACAGTTAGTTTTATTTTTGGTTTGGAAATGTTCAATACGGCTGTTGTCATAGAATTTTCCACAATGGTTGTAACAGTTGTGTTTGTAATTACAGGCAGGTTGTAATCAAAATAAATAGCAGCAGTGTTTTTAATCTGTGAATTTGTTGTAAGTGTGTTTTTTGGTTTGATTTTAAAAGCGATAAACCCATGACTTAGTAATTCATTATGAAAACTGTCAACCAGTTTTATATTATCAAACGTCCACATTAATTTATTTCCATCTTTAATAGAAAGATTATAAGCATGACTGCTGCCAATCATCTGAAAACTTGGCCAGTCAAGATTTGCATCCAATGTATCTGCCAAACGAACAACAAAGGCCGTATCATTTCCTGTGTTCTGGAAACGTATAAAATAATTGATGAAGGAACCATTGTTAACATCCTGGATGGGGATTGTACCTGCATAGTTTTCCTGTTTATCGTTGGGGTCATATGAACCGGTTACAACCTGCTTTAATATTGATGTATCGTCTGATGGAGTCAGATCATTCACAACTGGAGATATAAAAGCTTTTAGCTTTAGTGTATCATTGTTATTCAGAACAGGAGGGAGAGGCAACTGTAATTCAATGCCAATTGCAATTGAATCCAGTGGTTTTAAATTGATAAAATTCCAGATAATTGTATCCGAGATAACTGAAGAAGGTAACGGAAAAGCCAGCGAATAAACCGTTCTGCTATCTTTAAGCAATTTTACACTGCCATTATCTATTGTTGTTGTACCAATATTTTTATAATTTAAAATATATTGTGCTTTAAAGCCTGGACGTGCTGGGGAAACTGGAAGAAGTTGCACCATTATATCCTGCTTGTTTGGTATAGGCTGAATGGCGAAATTGAAGGAATCTGTGTTAAAATAAGAACTAAAACTGCTGTTTCTGGCTGAAGGTATAATAGTAACATAAGGATTAAGTGGTTGAACTGTAGTTATATAACTGCCAAGACCGACTTCAATTTTTGCAAGACCATTGTTTGGTTGCGCTAAATATATCTCCGATCCATTTTCTATCTTTATTGTTACATTGTTATAATTTATTTCACCAGCATCTTTTATACTGTTGGCATTAGCATCATAAAAAATGTTTGTTTTAATTGTATTTGAGTTGCCTAATCTTGCGAGATAACCATCGCTTTGTGAGAAACTTGAAGAATCTGCAGTTCCCGCAACTACGAAATCATTTTCAGACAAGTATAAACCAGCAAAGCCATATTCTTTTCTAATTGTTCCAATACACTTACTCCAGTTAAGTGTTCCTGAAGGAGTTAAATTCAGTACCCAAATGTCTGCTCCTCCATTACTGCCAATAACATCAAGATCATTTGAATTTGTATATCCTGTTACTAACAATGAATTATTTGGCAAGGCTGAAATATGATATCCTCTTTCATCTTTTGATCCTCCAAAGACTTCTGACCAGATAATGTTTCCAAACATATCCGTTTTCACAGTCCATAGGTTCTCACCTCCTTTTAATCCGTTGTTAATCAAATTTGTTGAATCAACGTTACCTGTTAAGACAATTGTATTATCAGGGGCAATTGTTACGCTTCTGAAAGTTTCTTTTCCTGGGGTTCCATAATTTTTTTGCCACAATAAATTCCCACTACTATCTGTTTTAAAAAGCCAAGCATCCATCCCTCCATTGTTGCTTACCAAGTCTCCATTAGTTGATGTTGCAGAGCCTGTAAAAATGAAACCATAATCTGCTGTTTGAATTACTGATTGCCCTGTTTCGTTGCCAGTACCTCCAAAACATTTACTCCATATTATGTTGCCATTTTCATCAATACGAAGTGCCCATATATCATTTCCTCCATGATTACCAATAACATCCCCGCTGGTTGCGCTAGTAGTTCCAATAATAATAAATCCGTTTGTTTTTGTTTTATGTATACATTGTGCGTAATTAACCCCTTTAATTCCAAAAGTCTTAGTCCATTGCAATAAACCGGCTCCATTAAACTTTGCAATAAGTAGTTTTGCAGTATCAATATTCCCCACGGCAATGTACCCGGCATCTTTTGTTTGTTCTACTGATGAGAAAACGTTTCCATAAAGACTTAACGAATATGAAGAAGACCTCCACAAAACAAGCCCGGAACTATCGGTTTTAACAATCCAGGAACGCTGCCCGTAAGTTTTTTCGAGAATTCCATAGGTATTGGAAAATGAGTAAGTAGTATCAGCTCCAACTAATATAAATCCTTTGTCAGAGGTTGGTTTAACATCATAAATAAACTCATATGGATGCGTTGGCCAAATTGGAGTTATTTTTTTTGACCATTTTATTCCGGGAGTTTGTGCTTTAGCGAAAGTGAAGCAACTTAATGCAATAGAAATAAGAAGCAATACGGTATTTTTTTTCATACGTTTTTGAATAAATCAGAATAAAGATAAGTTAAGTACCCTTGTTAATATAAAAAAATCCCGCCTTTTGAGCGGGATTTCTATTATAAACACAATTTAAAATTAAGCACTCACTTTACCCTTCACCTTTGCAATTACTTCTTCAGCAATATTGTTTGGTGCAGGTGCATAGTGGCTGAATTCCATAGTTGAAGTTGCACGACCAGAAGATAATGAACGCAACTGTGTAACATAACCGAACATTTCACTCAACGGAACTTTCGCTTTAATTACCTGTGCATTACCTTTTGTATCCATACCTTCCAGCATACCACGGCGGCGGTTTAAGTCACCTGTTACATCACCCATATACTGGTCAGGTGTTACAACTTCCACTTTCATGATTGGCTCAAGCAAAGTTGGTTTTGCTTTACGGCCGGCTTCACGGAAACCACTCTTCGCACACAATTCAAAGCTCATTGCATCAGAGTCAACATCATGGTAGCTGCCATCAAATACACGAACCTTCATGTCAACCATCGGGTAGTTAGCCAATACACCATTGTGCATTGCTGTTTCAAAACCTTTGGTGATGGCAGGAACAAATTCTTTTGGAATTGATCCACCAAACAGATCATTCACAAACTGGAACGATTTGCCTGCATTTTCTTTCAGCCACTCTTCATCAGCAGGCCCGATTTCAAATACGATATCAGCGAACTTACCACGACCACCAGACTGTTTTTTCAATACTTCACGGTGTTCGATGGTTTGTTTAAATGCTTCTTTATAAGCCACCATCGGAGCGCCTTGGTTTACTTCAACCTTAAATTCACGACGCATACGGTCAACAATGATTTCAAGGTGTAACTCACCCATACCGCTTAATACAGTTTGTCCTGTTTCTTCGTCAGTTTTTACACGAAGTGTAGGATCCTCTTCAACCAGTTTAGCAATAGCCATACCCATTTTATCAACGTCGGCTTGTGCTTTTGGTTCAACTGCCAGGGAGATTACAGGCTCAGGAATAAACATGTTCTCTAAAGTGATTGGATGATTTTCATCACAAAGTGTATCACCTGTTTTAATTTCTTTAAAACCTACTGCAGCAGCAATGTCACCTGCTTCAATAAAATCAACTGGGTTTTGCTTGTTTGCAAACATCTTCATAATACGGCTGATGCGCTCTTTCTTACCACTGCGTACGTTCAATACATAAGAACCTGCATCAAGATGACCAGAGTAGCAGCGGAAGAATGCTAGGCGACCAACAAAAGGATCAGTCATGATTTTGAAAGCCAATGCAGCAAATGGTTCTTTTGCATCAGGTTTACGGGTCATTTCATCTCCTGTATCAGGATCAGTTCCCTTAATAGCGTCCACGTCAACAGGTGAAGGCAGGTAACGGCAAACAGCATCTAATGCAGTCTGCACACCTTTATTTTTGAACGAAGAACCGCACATCATTGGAACAATTGAAAGATCAATTGTAGCCTTGCGTACAGCTTCATGAATTTCATCTTCAGTAATTGAATCCGGGTTGTCGAAGAATTTCTCCATCAGGTGGTCATCGTATTCAGCAACTGCTTCTACAAGCTGTGCACGCCATTCTTTTGCTTCTTCGAGCATATCGGCAGGAATTGCTATTTCATCGAAAGTCATTCCTTCTGTTTCCATGTGCCAGATGATACCTTTCATTTTGATCAGGTCAACCACACCTTTGAAATCATCTTCAGCACCAATTGGCAATTGAAGAGGAACAGCCTTGCTGCCCAGCATTTCACGCACCTGTTTCACTACGTTTAAAAAATCAGCACCGCTACGGTCCATTTTGTTGACGAAACCAATACGTGGTACATTGTAACGGTTTGCCTGGCGCCATACAGTTTCAGATTGTGGTTCCACACCATCAACTGCACTGAACAATGCAATCAAACCATCCAGTACACGCATAGAACGTTCAACCTCTACAGTAAAGTCAACGTGTCCGGGAGTATCAATAATGTTGAAAGAATATTTTTTTGTTTCAGGAGTTGCCTTACCAAGTACAGTAGGGAAATTCCATTGGCAGCTTACAGCCGCAGAAGTAATCGTAATACCTCTTTCTTTTTCCTGCTCCATCCAGTCGGTAGTAGCAGCACCATCGTGTACCTCACCAATACGGTGAATCATACCTGTATAACGCAGGATGCGTTCAGTAGTAGTGGTTTTACCGGCATCGATGTGAGCCGCAATACCAAAGTTTCTTTGAAATTTTAAGTCTGCCATGACTATTTGATTTGTTGTTTGTTTTTATGTTTTATTTTTTGTTGTGAACTTTTGCAATTCTGTTGAGCTTCAGTTGTGTCACTCACTTGTACGTTCGGAAAAAAAATCAGCTTTCAAAAGAGGAGAAATATTCCGGTATATTCCGGAACGCCTTCGCTGATATGTAAGAATTTATACTCTCATAGACTGCCACTTGAAGAATAAGCCCTAAAACGCATGAACATGTTCACATTAGCTTTTCCTAATGGCGGCGCAAAGGTAACGATTTTTTGTGTTGTTTCACAAATGAATTTTGATCTAAAAAAGCTGAGTACGATTTTAATTGTGAATAGTTAATAATCATCCATCCTGCAATGCAATAAGTAGGAAATGCACATTCTCCTGGGCCATTTTGCCATGATTTAATCAGTAGCTTTATAATCACTTAATTATAAACACCAAAACCAAGGCCATGACAAAGTACCTTCTTTCACTGATGATTTTTCTTGCAGGCATATTTACAGTAAATGCTCAAAAAGACACAATAAAAGATTCTGAAAAAATCAGCAGGATTGTAAAAGAAACAGGTATTACACAAAAGCAAAAACTATTAAGTCCTGTTCGGGCAGATGTATGTAATTGTATTTCAAAAATTGAAACATCCGGTAAAACACCAGCACAGATAGCAAAAGAAATCAGTCAATGTATTGATGATAAAGTTGATGCCTATCAGATTATTTCTCAGTCTGCGCAAATACTTGAAAACACAAAAGGTAAGGCTGAAATAAAAATTTTTCCCAAAGGGTCGGGCGGGTACCAAAAGTATTATTATGAAATAGAAGAAAATGTATTTGACAGTTGTGAAGTTATTAAAAAAGTGGTGGCGGTTACAAACCAGGAATCTGAAAATTCAATATCAGGCGATCCGACAGCAGTGAAATTATATAACAAAGGAATAAAAGAGTACGAAGCAGGGAATTATGCGAAGGCTATTAGTTATTTCAAAGATGCCTTACAGGTTGATAGTCTGTTTGCTTTTGCCTGGGATAACATAGGAATTTGTAACCGCAAGCTGGGAAATCTGGATGAAGCACTTGCCGCATATCAACAGTCATTAAAAATCAATCCATTTGGATTAATGCCTTTACAGAACATTCCGATCGTTTATCTTTTTCAGAAAAATTATGACATCGCAATAGAAGAATACAAGCGTTTGGCAGCCATATATCCTAATGATCCAGAAACTTATTACGGAATTGGAAATGTTCTGATTAAGTATAAAAATGACTACGAAAATGGATTAAAGTATATGTGCAAAGCTTATTCAAAATACATTGAATTGCATTCGCCTTATCGTGTTGATGCCCAAAAGCAGATAAACTTTGTTTATTCAAAAATGAAGGCAATGGGAAAAGAATCGTTGTTCTATGAAATCTTAAAGGAAAATAATATTAATCCGGAATAGACGTGCATAATTTTATTTAAAGCAGGATTTGGCCTAAATAAAAAGCCCTCCACCTGGAGGGCTTTTTATTGAATATATTTAATTCATATTAAGCTCTGAAGTGTGCAAACGCTTTGTTTGCTTCAGCCATACGGTGTGTATCTTCTTTCTTTTTGAAAGCACCGCCTTCACCTTTGCTTGCACTTACAATTTCATTGGCTAATTTATCGGCCATGCTGCGTCCGTTACGTTCACGGCTGTAGCGAACAAGCCATTTGATGCTTAATGAAATTTTTCTGTCGGCACGTACTTCCGAAGGAATCTGGAAGGTTGCGCCACCAATACGACGGCTGCGTACTTCAACAGCAGGAGTAACATTTGACAATGCTTTTCTCCATATTTCATAACCATCTTCACCGGTAGTTTTTGCTACTTTATCCAACGCATCATAAAAAATGTTGAATGCTGTACTCTTCTTACCCTGCCACATCAGGTTATTAACAAAGCGGCTCACCATTACGTCGTTGTACTTAGGATCTGGTGCAAGCGCAATTTTTTTAGGTTTCGACTTCCTCATTGTATATAAAAATTACTTAGTTGGAATTATTTTTTTGCTTTTTCTCTCTTTGTTCCGTACTTAGAACGGCTCTTCTTGCGGTCTTTTACACCGGCAGTATCAAGCGAACCACGAACAATATGGTAACGTACACCTGGTAAATCCTTCACACGACCACCACGTACAAGAACAATTGAGTGTTCCTGCAGGTTATGACCTTCACCCGGAATGTAGGCAATTACCTCAACTTTATTTGTTAAACGAACTTTAGCCACTTTGCGGAGAGCAGAGTTAGGCTTTTTGGGCGTGGTTGTATAAACACGGGTGCATACTCCTCTGCGGAACGGACATGCATCCAAAGCACGGGATTTGCTTTTTGCCCTGATAATATCTCTTCCTTTTCTTACTAATTGTTGAATTGTAGGCATTCGTAACCTTTTATTTTTAGGACGGCAAAGGTAGGAGCTTCCGATTAAACTAACAAAAAGTTTGGTTTCTTTTTATACCAAAACTGCGGTGCTGAGCGCTATTTTCGCTATTTTCAGCATTAAAAGGCACAAAATATAATAAACGGGCTTTTTTTCTGTTTATAAAAAAGGTACAACTGAAACAGCATTAACCAGGTAACACACCTCTTATCCTTATGAGGAAATGGGCATTCATTACTTTTTTACCAACCATCAGGGCCGGAAAAATTCCAGGTGCTTTTCTTTGCATTTTACTGTTTTTCAATTCATCTTTTGCACAACTGAAGGCAGATTTTTCTGCAAATCCGGTATCGGGATGTGCCCCGTTGCTTGTGCAGTTTACCGATAATTCAACCGGCACCCCAACAAACTGGAAATGGGACTTGGGGAACGGGATTACCTCCACCTCACAAAATCCTTCAACTGTTTACCTGCTGCCGGGCATTTATACTGTTAAATTGGTTATTTCAAACGCATCAGGAAAGGATTCGCTCATTCGTACCAATTATATTACTATATCACAGGTGCCGCAGGTTTCATTTACCACCTCAACTTCAACTGTTGGCTGTTTCCCGCTGCGGGTGCAGTTTGTAGATAACTCAACTCCGCCATCGGGAACTACAATTGTTGCATGGGAATGGGATTTTGGCGATGGTACTACCAGCTCTGCTCAAAACCCGTATAAAATATATCGTTCAGCCGGCAATTTTAATGTAACTCTGAAAGTTACTTCGAGCAACGGGTGCAGTAATATGCTTGTAAAGTCATCCTTTATCAGGTCAACTCAGGGAGTGAGCCCAAATTTTTCGTCCAGCACACCGGTTAACTGTAAACCTCCTGAAAACATCAGTTTTACCAACCTGACTACCGGAACAGGCACTATGACGTACAACTGGGATTTCGGCGACGGCGGAACATCAACCCTCACCAATCCATCGCATTTATATTCAACTGCCGGTAATTACAGCGTAACATTAATTGCAGCCAGCGACCTGGGATGTATTGATACCATTACAAAAAGCAACCAGTTGAATATTGGCAATTACAGCTCGGTTTTTTCGTACAGGAATAATGTGTGCATTAATGATACTGTTGGTTTTTTTAACCATACATCGCCTAACCCGCAGTCGTTTACATGGTATTTCAGCGATGGAACAACATCATTGATAAAAAATCCGATCAAAATTTTTCCGCTTACAGGAAGTTATACTGTAAAACTGGTAAACAATTTTGGCAATTGTATTGATTCATCAATCCGTACAATTGATGTCATCAGTAATCCTGTTCCGGATATTAATGCAGATGATTCGGTTTCGTGTAAAGCGCCTTTTACAGTTCATTTTACCAATACCACACCCGGAGCAACTCAATGGCTTTGGGATTTTGGCGATGGTACTACCTCTACACTACAGAACCCGGCTCATACCTATACAACTGAAGGTTCATTTACTGTTAAGCTTACAATCAGTGCAAGTGCTGGTTGTACCGGCAGTTTTACAAAAGCTGATTATATAATTGTTCAAAAACCTGTTGTTACCGTTCCGTCTTTGCCCGGTGGCGGATGTTTTCCTTATACATTCAGCCCGGTGGCAAATGTGGTATCGGCCGATAGTGTGGTATCCTGGCTCTGGAATTTTGGTGATGGAACAACATCCACACAGCAGAACCCCACACATATTTATCCGGTGCAGGGCCAGTACGATGTAACGCTTACTATAACGACATCTACAGGTTGCACTGTTCCTGTTACATATATCAAAGGAATTAAAACGGGAACAAAACCAACTGCTGCGTTCTCGGCAGCGCCTTTAACTTCCTGTGCCGGGAAGGATATTCAGTTTAACGATATGAGTACCAACTCCCCCGATGAATGGCTTTGGATTTTTGGAGATAATAATACAAGCACGCTCCAAAATCCGCTGCACGTTTACAACGACGCTGGTGCTTTTGACATAAAACTGATTGTACGCCGAAATGGTTGCCCCGACTCAATAACAAAAACAAGCTACATAAACATTCTGCCCCCCGTTTCAAAATTTTCGGTGAATTATAATTGTAACGTAACAACCACAGCTTCTTTTACTGATATTTCAACGGGGCCGGTAACAGTTTACCATTGGGATTTTGGTGATGGACAGACTTCTGCTGCAGCAAATCCCACACATAATTATTCGGCTACAGGAACGTATAAAGTAATATTAACAGTAACAAATGGCTCCTGTAGCCATACTTCGCAACAGGATGTTACTTTGCTCAGTCTTAATCCTTCAATTGTAAGCGATCAGTCCTCTAAATGCCGTAATAATGTGTTTAATTTTTCTGTTACGAATGTTGATCCCGCACTGATTAAAACGTATTTATGGCAGTTCGATGATGGTACAACATCTTCGTCTGCAACAGCCGCCCACGGCTTTTCAGCCACAGGAGTACATACGATAACCCTTACTTATACCAACGTAAACAATTGTACAGGCACCATATCAACTACCGTTACTGTAACAGGGCCTACGGCTTCTTTTGGTTTTGCACCTGCGCTTCAATGTACAGGTTCAGATGTTACATTCAATAATACATCGGTTACAGATGGCACAAATGCAATAACGAATGTTACGTGGAAGTTTGGCGATGGGAGCGTTCTTAGTACAACAACAAATCCTGTTACACATAAGTACACAACCGCATCGTCTTATATACCAAAGCTCATTGTGCAGGATGCATCGGGCTGTACGGATAGTACATTGGCTCCAACAGTACTGGATGTAATTGAATCGAAGATTGATTTTACAGTTGCTGATTCATTATCATGCCCCGGATCACCTGTTTCATTTATTAACCGTTCTTCAGGCTATAACCTCAGCTATGTTTGGGATTTTGGTGATGGAACTACTTCAGTTGGTGTTTCTCCTGCACATGCTTACACCGCTTCCGGAATTTATACTGTTAAACTTTATGGAACCGAATCAATAGGCTGTACCGATTCGGTTATTAAAACAAATTACATTACAATTGATGTGCCTCATGCCAATTTTATTATGAGCGATTCGTTTACAATCTGTCCACCTATACAGGTTCAGTTTAATAACCGTTCGTCGTACTTCCGTTCAGTACTCTGGAACTTTGGCGATGGTAATAGTTCCACCGATACAATTCCAAAATATTCATACAGCATTCCCAATACTTATATTGTAACGCTTACTGCTGTTTCTCCGGGCGGCTGTAGAGATACCAAACAAAAAAACATCCAGGTACTCAGTAATACGAATGGAACTTTAACATACAATCCTTTGTCGGGATGTTATCCGGTTAATGTAAATTTCCAGATTTCGGCAAACAGCGACAGTCTGAATTATCTGTGGGACTTTGGCGATGGTACAACGCTGTTTTCAAAAGATTCTGTTCTGCAGTTCAGTTATAAATACCCTGGTTTTTATCTGCCCAAAATTATTCTCCAGGATCCGGATGGTTGCTTAACTCCCATTATTGGAAAAGATACGTTGAAAATTTTTGGCTCAAGTGCTGATTTCAGTTTTGATAAAACAGTGTTGTGTGATGCAGGCGCAATTCAGTTCAGAGATTCAACCATTACTGCCGATATTATTACTTCCCGTTTGTGGGATTTTGGCGATGGCACTACATCCAGTCAAACAAATCCGTTGCATGTTTATGCAGCGCCGGGAACATATACGGTTTCTTTATCAATATCAACAGCAAATGGATGTACTAATTCAGTAACAAAAAATAATCTGATTAAGGTTTCACAAACACCGGTACTTAGTATAAGCGGAACAACCACCTATTGCACACCGGCATCTGTATCACTTCAGGGAGTACGAACAAATGCTGATACAGCTACAATGAACTGGTTGTGGAATTTTGACGGGAAATCTTTCGCATCGCAAAATATCAGTGCTTATAATATTAACACCGCAGGATTATACCCGGTGCAGCTAATAGGTACAAATAGCCTTGGTTGTACTGATACAATCAGTAATACCATTACAATAAATCAAACACCTGTTGTAAGCGCCGGAAATGATACAACCATCTGCCTCGGATCTTCAATTATACTCAATCCTTCGGGTGCGGCTACTTATATATGGTCACCCGGAGTAGAGCTTAGTTGTACTAATTGCACCAATCCGGTTGCAGCTCCAACCAGCGACAGGTATTACGTTGTAACAGGAACATCTGCTCAAGGTTGCACAGACAAGGATTCGGTACTCATAAGTATAAAGAAACCTTTTACTGTTACAACAGGAGCCGATCAGGTTATTTGTGTAGGTAAATCAATTCTGCTTTCTGCGGCAGGTGCAGAAAAATATACATGGTCGCCGGGTACAACTTTAAACGATTCTACAATAGCAGCACCATTAGCTTCACCAATTGCAACAACCATTTATACAGTTACCGGGAGCGATACGCTGAATTGTTTTACTAGTACTGCATCGGTAACTGTTACGGTGTATCCATATCCTGTTGTGGACGCAGGAAGAGATACAACAATAAGGGGAGGAAATTCGGTAACGTTATTGCCTCAGCTATCAGCCGATGTTAGCTCTGTACTCTGGTCACCGGCATCATATCTTACCTGTACAACATGTATTAATCCTGTTGCTTCGCCAATAAAAACAACGGTGTACAGGATTGTTGCTACCAACGATGGTAATTGCACTGCTTATGATGAGGTGAAAATAACGGTACTGTGCGACAGGAATAATATTTTTATCCCCAACGCATTTACACCAAACAATGATGGTATTAACGACCGGTTTTATGTAATGGGTTATGGACTTGAAGCAGTAAAAAATCTGCGTGTGTACGATCGTTGGGGCAATATTGTTTTTGAGCGGTCATATACAAATGCAAATGATCCGTTGCTTGGTTGGGATGGTACAACACTAACCGGGCAAAAAGCGCCTCCGGGAATGTTTGGTTATGTGGCCGAAGTTGTTTGTGGCGATGGAGGAATTATTCCTGTAGCCGGTTCGGTAATTTTAATCAGGTAAAAACAAATACGGTTTTTAATGAAAGAGAATTGAAGAAATGATTTTTTTCTGTAACTGTATTATAACAAATTTCATCAGAGGTATTGTTTTTATTGTCCGGATGGTTCGTGATTTTTTTGCCCAAAAAGTTATCAGGATATTATTACTTTTAACAAAAAAAAGTACTTGCATTTTGATGAATCGCAATATGAGGAGTCCCGGTTAATTTCACTGCTTGCTGATGATAGTGAATATGCGTTTCAATTATTATACGACCGTCATCGAAAAAAAATCTATCAAACAGCTCTCCGTTATTTAAAATCGCCGATACTTGCGCAGGAAGTGGTGCAGGATGTTTTCATGAAATTATGGTTTAACAGAAGAAAGCTTAATTCAGATCAGCCAATTGGTGCTTGGCTTTATACACTTACAAAAAACAACCTGCTGAACAGACTAAAGAAAATTGCAAATGAATGGAATGCAATGAAAGAGATCAGCATGGTTTCAGAAGTTGCTGTTAATAATGTAGAGAATCGCTTGCAGGAAAGTCAGTATAATGAATTGCTGGAAGAGGCTGTTCGTTCATTGCCCGTACAACAGCAAAAAGTCTTTATACTCGCCAGGCGGCATCACCTTACCTATCTTGAAATAGGTGAAAAACTTGGCATTTCTGCCCTTACAGTTAAAACGCACATGTCACGGGCTCTGGAAGCAATTAAAAAGTATTTTTCTGATAAAGGAATACTTGTATCTGCCATCTTTATTCTGCTTTTGTTATAATTTTTTTTCTTTCCTTGTACTCTTTCGGGTTGAGTTAATTGTATATATAAATAGTACGGGTTCTTTTCCCGGCTTTTTATGAACAAAAACGATCGCTTTCAATATCTGCTTCAGCAATATTTAAGTGGGCATATCGCTGCTGCTGAGCACGACGAATTTTTTGAAATGGTTGCCACTCATGAATATGATGAGTTAATCAGCGATTCTATTCACAACGATCTGCTGATGGGTGCTCAACATACTGCTGATTTACCTCCGCATATTGCACAGGAAATAATAAGAAATATCTATAATTCCGAAAAATCTACAGCCGAAATTATTCCAGTGAACCGTAACCGGAGTTTTGTGAAATATTGGTTGGCTGCTGCCTCGGTAGCACTTATTGTTATTGCTTCTTACTTATTTATTACAAACAGAAATCAAACAAATGCTGATGTGGTATCAACGATTGCTGCAAATGCTGTATTGGAACAAAATAAGTCCCATGAACTACGAATCATTACTTTAACAGATGGGAGCACAATTACTTTGAAGCCGGGTAGCTCAATTCGCTATTTCAGGAATTTTAATGATTCGGCAAGAGAAGTGTATTTAGAAGGTTCTGCTTTTTTTCAGGTAGCAAAAAATCCACAAAAACCTTTTCTGGTTTACTATAATCATCTTGTAACACGGGTACTTGGAACAAGCTTCACAATTAATACAAATGATTTAACAGGAAATGTGGAAGTGGCGGTTAAAACCGGTCGTGTTCAGGTATATGAAAATGAAAAGTTGCTGAAAGGATCATCGCCTATTGCATCAGTCATTCTTACTCCTAATCAGAAAGCTGTTTACCAGGTTGAGCGGAGAATATTAATGGCCGAGCTGGTTAGTCATCCTGAATTTGTAAAAAATCATGAAGACTCTGTCAGTGTAAAGGAATCATCCCGTTTTGTTTATGAGCAGGCAAAGTTATCGGGTGTATTTCTTGATCTTGAAAAAGGTTACGGGATTGAAATTGTAATTGATAACACAAATATCAATAACTGTGTTTTTACCGGCGATGTTTCAACAGGCGACCTGTTTACCAGGCTTAAAATAATATGTCTTGCAACCAATTCATCATATGAAGTAAACGGTACAAGGATACTTATTAAAGGTGCTGGTTGCAATTAACTATTGTAACAAACCAAACGATTGCTTTATGAAAAAAAATAATTCCCCTCCGGGCGTGCAACTGCTGTAAAAAAGAGCCAGATGTGGTGACACACATCCAGCTCTGTAAAGCTTGTTTCAAGCTTGTGTTTTGTCCAAACCGATTTTCGAACTAAACAATTCAAATTTATGGAAAATAGGCAACGTATTGTTGCTTCAATGATGTTTGCTATGAGAATAACGATTGCACATATAGCTTTCACACTATTATTTTTAGGTTCTCTTTATGCAAAAGAAGCAAAAAGCCAGGCTGTTCTTCAGAAAACCTTCAGCATTTCAGCCGAAAACCAGCCGATAGCAAAGGTTATTAGGGAAATACAAAGGCAGACCAAAGTAAAATTTTCGTTCAGTTCTAATACAATTAGTGCAGAGCGACTGATTTCGTATTCAGCAAAAAATCACACAATCAGGGATTTTGTTGATAATGTACTCAAGGCAAATAATATTGGTTACGAAATTATTGATGACCATATTGTTCTTTATAAAATAAATCAGCAGACAATAAAAACTGAAAAGGAAAACAGAACCGCACCTGGTAAACTCATCACAGGAAAAATTACTGATGAAAAAGGAGAGCCGGTTAACGGCGCAACAATTTCAGAAAAAGGAAAAAACAATTCTGTTGTAGCAAATGATCTGGGGCTTTTCAGTATTAATGTGGAAGATGATAATGCGATACTTGTAATAAGTAGTGTGGGTTATCAGACAATTGAACTGGCTGCATCAAAACTCGGAAACCACAACATTGTTTTAACTGAAAAGGTGAAAGGTTTACAGGATGTTGTTGTGGTTGGCTATGGCACCTCTAAAAAGAAAGATCTTACAGGTTCCGTAGCATCAGTAAATACAAAAGAACTGAAATCATTGCCTGTTCCAAGTATTGGCGAAGCCTTACAGGGAAGGGCTGCAGGTGTACAGGTACTTACAAATGGAGCGCCGGGCAGCAATGTTACTTTCCGTATCCGTGGAATAGGAACTATTAACAACAGCGATCCTTTGCTGGTAATTGATGGTGTGCCTACGGATGTTCCTCTGAATACACTTAGCCCCGACGATATTGCTTCTATTGAAGTGCTTAAAGATGCTTCTGCTGCTGCAATTTATGGCTCAAGGGGCGCAAACGGAGTTGTGTTGATAACAACCAAAAGAGGATCAGCACAACGGAACAACCTGGAGTTTAAATGCTTTGCTGGTCAGCAACAGGTCACTAACCTCATTGAAATGCTGGATGCCTCACAATTCGCAAGTCTTCATAATGAAATGATGACGGCAAACGGTCAGGCTCAGAATCCGGCTTTTGCAAATCCTCCTGCTTTAGGAAAAGGAACTGATTGGCTTGGGGCTTTGTTTAATGCTTCAACCATACAAAACTATTCAATGGCTTATTCAGGCGGAGGACCAAAGAGTACATATTACGTTTCGGGAACATTACTCGACCAGAAAGGAGTAGTATTAAAAACAAGTTATCGTCGTTATACAATCCAGTTCAACAGCGAATCAAAAGTATTCGACTGGCTTCGGTTTGGAAATAATCTTACTCTTAGTAGTGACGTAAAGAAAAGCGGCGACTACAGTATTCGTAATACACTTGCAGCCTTACCTACGCAGCCTGTTTACAATACAGATGGAACTTATAGTGGCCCTGTTGGCCAGGCTTCCTGGTATGGTGATATCAGAAATCCTATTGGTACAGCAACACTTACAGAAAATTCAACAAAAGGTTATAATATCCTTGGTAACTTTTATGGTGAAGTAAGCCTTACCAAGGCTCTTAAATTTAAGAGCACCGGAGGTATTCAGGCTTCTTTCTGGGATAACCGAACCTGGGCCCCTGCATATAACTGGCAGCCAATCCCGCAGCCCAATAGCTATTTGTACCAGAATTATAATAAGAGTATTACACTGCTCTGGGATAATTATGTTACATACAACAAAGTTTTTCATGAGAAACATAATCTTACACTGTTGGCAGGAAGCAGTGCCCAGAATAACCGGTTTGATTACATGAATGGCTCTATCCAGAATTTTGCAAGTAACACAACACAGCAAATTGATAACGGAACAGCTCAGCCAACCGTAGGAGGGAATGCAAGTGAATGGGCTTTGCTTTCTTTCATAGGAAGAGTTAATTATGGGTTTGATAACAAATATCTTTTTACAGCAACATTAAGAAGAGATGGTAGCAGCCGTTTTGGCGAAAATAACAGGTGGGGCTGGTTCCCTTCAGCATCAGCAGCATGGCGTTTGTCCGAAGAGGAATTTGTAAAAAATATCAGTTGGATTTCTGACCTGAAATTAAGAGCAGGATATGGTATTACCGGGAATCAGAACATTGGTAATTATTCGTTCGCATCTGTATTGCAAACTGTTCAGTACAATTTTAATGGTCAGGTTGTTACAGCAGTTGTACCTCAGGCTATACCAAACCCAAATGTAAGGTGGGAAGCTGTTGAACAGGCTAACCTTGGGTTTGATGCCTCATTTCTAAAAGACAGATTAAAACTTACTGTTGATGCGTATATTAAAAATACAAACAACATGCTTGTACCAATGAGTGTGCCGATCTCAACAGGATATTCCGATATAGTTGTTCCGAGTATTAACGCTGGAAAAGTGCAGAATAAAGGGTTTGAAGTCAGCATCACAACTCAAAATACAAAAGGAGCTTTTGAATGGAATACTAATTTTAATTTCTCTTTTAACAAAAATGAAGTTGTTAGTCTTAATGATAGTGTTCCTCTTTATACCGGAAGTATTGGCCTCAATCAAAATCTTTCCATACAAAAGGCCGGTTACCCTGTAAGTTCATTTTATGGATTTGTAACTAATGGAATTTTCCAAACACAAAGTGAAGTGGATAAATATGCTGTTCAGGTTCCTGGCAATGATCCTTATAACAGAACTTCAGCAGGCGATATCAGGTTCCGTGATTTAAACAACGATGGTAAAATTGATGATAATGACCGTACGTATATTGGTAACCCAAGCCCACGGTTCATTTTTGCAATGAACAACAGCTTTGCTTACAAAGGATTTGATCTTAGCATCTTTTTACAGGGTGTTGAGGGAAATCAGATTTTTAATGCAAACAGAATTTCATTGGAAGGAATGGCTGTAGCACAGAACCAGACTACGGCAGTGCTTAACCGTTGGACAGCAACGAATACCAATACAAATATTCCAAGAGCTGTATTCAACGACCCTAATAAAAACACAAGAGTGTCAGACAGGTTTGTTGAAGACGGGAGTTACTTGAAAATTAAAAACATAACTCTTGGATATAACCTTCCTTCAAGGTTTATCAGTATGGCAAAACTCCAGACAGCAAGGATTTATTTATCTGCACAGAATGTGTACACATTTACGAAATACACGGGGTTTGATCCTGAAGTAGGAGTAGGGGGAATTGATCTGAATGTTTATCCCGTTACAAGAACATTAAGCGCAGGTATTAATCTGATTTTTTAACCGGAAAAAAATTTGCAATGAAAATTTTACAATACAGTGCTGTAATAATATTGGGGTTGTTATTAGGAAGCTGCAAAAAGTATTTAGATAAAGCTCCATTAGACAGTATTAATACAGCTAATTTTTTTAAAACAGCATCCGATGCTGAATCAGCAATTAATGGAGCTTACCAGCCGCTTCAATGGCCTAAGCTTTACAACATTCGTATCTGGACAACCGATATATGGGCAGGGAATAGTGTGGTTGGCGCAGGCGGAGGTACAGATGGTATAGAAACACAGGATATTTCCAATTTTGTTACAGCTACAGATAATGCCGCCGCTTTAGATATATGGCGTGGCCCGTCGCCTGGTATTCTTCGTTGTAATCTTGTATTAAAGAATGTGCCCGGTATTAATATGGATACAACTAAAAGAAACCGTGTACTTGGGGAAGCTCATTTTTTAAGAGCACATTATTATTTTATTTTAGTTCGTTTGTTTGGCGATGTGCCGTTGATTACCGACCCTGTAACAGCAGAAGATAATCTTCGCCCATCAAGAACTCCAAAATCGCAGGTGTACGATGTTATAGTAAATGATTTAAAAGATGCAATAAAATTATTGCCCGCTTCATATACAGGCGAAAATATTGGTCGTGCAACAAAAGGAGCTGCTGCCGGACTTTTAGCTAAAGTGTATTTAACACTTGGCAATTATACAGAAACTGTAAATTATTGTCAGCAGGTTACAGCGCTTGGATACCGGTTAAATTCTAATTACGCCGATAACTTTAATCCGGCAAAAGAAAACTCAAAAGAAAGTTTGTTTGAGGTTCAGTATTATGGAAAAACAAATTATAGTTTCTGGAGTAATGAAAACCAGGCAAGTTGGGTAAGTACTTTTATGGGCCCACGCAATGCCGACTTTGTTGGTGGTGGTTACGGATGGAATCAGCCTACTTCTGAATTTACAGATCAATATGAAGCAGGTGATAATCGTAAGGATATAACAATTCTATATGTTGGCTGTCCTTTATTTGATGGTAAAACATACCAGTCGTCTTACTCAACAACAGGCTTTAATGTTCGTAAGTTTCTTGTTCCTAAATCAATATCACCCGATTATGACACGAACCCGCTTAACTGGCCTGTTTTACGTTACGCTGATGTTTTGTTAATGGAGGCAGAAGCTTTGTGTGAATTAAACAGGCTCAGTGAATGTATTGTTCCTTTAAATAAGGTTCGGCAACGTGCAGGTTTAGCGGCTGTTTCTGTAACTACCCAGAGCGATCTGCGGGCAAAGATCAGGAAAGAAAGAAGAATGGAACTGGCGTTTGAAGGTCAGCGTTGGTTTGATCTGGTTCGTTACGACAACGGGCAGTATGCGCAGCAGTTTTTCCAGAGCATCGGTAAAACAAACTTTACCGCAAAACATCTTCTTCTTCCAATACCTCAGAAGGAGATTGATGCAAACCCGAATCTTACACAAAACACAGGGTACTAAAATTGATTTATTACAAATTACAAGAACATGAAATTATCATATCATCTCCTTATGTTTATTGCTGTTTTATTTTTTCTGACAGCATGTAAACGTGAAAATTATGCAGTGTATAATAAAGGAAATACGCCTTTGGTTATCAGTGCTTCAAAAAACTCCTTTGTACTGAAAGAAAAGGAAGGATTGAGTGATGCTGTTATCTATAACTGGACTTCCGGAAGTAACCAGGGAACTAATGCCGCTATTCTTTACACACTGCAACTCGCAAAGCAGGGAACTAACTTTGCAAATCCAATTACAGAAATAATTGGCAAAGCCATTTATACACGAAAGTTCAGTGTACAGGAACTGAATGATTCGTTGCTGAATCATTTTAACGCACTTCCCGGTCAGGTTTTTACTTTGGAAGCACGGATTATTGCAACTACTCAGGATAATGGGGTTGCATCTGAAACTTCATCTGCAATCACTATATCGGTTACGCCTTATAAACCGGTTTCAGCTACCTTATATTTACTTGGCGACGTAGCTCCTGATGGATGGGATAATACCAAAGCAATACCGCTTACTGCTGTACCAAATAGTCCTGGCGCATTCAAATGGACAGGAAAATTAAATGCAGGCAATTTTAAATTTATCACAACTCTTGGGCAGTGGCTTCCTTCATATAACAAAGGATCAGATAATTCAACAATGGTTTTACGTACAGATGCTGGTCAGCCGGATAATCAGTGGCAGATTGCAACCGCAGGAATTTATATTGTGGAAGTTGATATAATCAATCTTACTATTTCAGTTTTGCAGTCGTCAGCACCACCATACAGCCGCTTGTGGATAGTTGGCAGTGCAACACCAAATGGCTGGAATATCAGCAGCCCAAATGAAATGCTTGTTGACAGCAGCAACCTGTTTGTGTTTAATTACAATGAAGTTCTTACAGCCGGTGAATTCAAGTTCCCAACTGCAACAGGTAACTGGAGCACTGATTACTATATGCCTCTTGTAAATTATCAGGCATTATCATCTACCGACGTACAGTTGGTAACAGGTGGAAGTGTGGATTATAAATGGCAGATTACTGATGCAGGTGCTTACAAAATAAAACTTGATCTGCTGAATATGAAAGTTTATATCAAGCCATTTACTCCTTATACAAAACTCTGGATGGTGGGCGATGCCACTCCTGTTGGCTGGAATATTGATAACCCGGCTGAGATGACAGTTAATCCTTCTGATCCTTATGAGTTTACCTGGACCGGACCATTAACAGCCGGTGAATTTAAAATCCCGACAGCAAAAGGAAATTGGGGATGTGATTATTTTATGCCATTGATCGATCAGCAGGGAATTAATAGCCACCTGGCAAAATTTGTAACATCAGGCAGCCCCGACCATAAATGGAGAATTACAGTTGCTGGTAACTATAGCATCATATTTAATCAGTTAAAAGAAACAATTGATATTATAAAGCTTTAAGAGAATCAATCCAATAGCAATCGTAGAAACGTGGATGATTAGACACCCGCCAGATTATTCTGGCGGGATTTTAAAAAACTTTCATAATATGAAAAAAGTTGTAAGCATCTTAATTATAACCTGTTTGTTATGTAACTGCAAAAAAAAAGAAATTTCCAGTAATCCCATTACCTATGGCGACACAACTACAGTTGTTTTGGATACTGTTAAAGTAAATCCTTTTAAAGCTCCTTTATACTGGAGCCCTTATGAATATAATATCGTACATGATAATTATATTCCTGAAAGTGTGTGGGCCGATAACGTCAATTGGGTTGAGCAAAACCTTAAACCATATGGTTACAAAATGGTTTGTATTGATGGTTGGGGTGATGATTCGAAGTACAATCAGTATGGTTACAGAACAACTCATTCCGCTACATGGACTCATGATTATTCATGGTGGTCATCCAACCTGCAGTCAAGAGGGATGGCGCTTGGTATTTATAACAATCCGCTTTGGGTAATACAATCTGCTGCCGATGCAGGAATAAAAATTAAAGGAACCAGTATCCCCTTATCAAGTATTATTAATTCAGGCGAAAGTGCATTATGGTTTAAATGGGTGCAGGTTAACAGGCCAGGTGCTGAAGAATACGTGAAAGGTTATGTTCAGTACTATGCCGATATGGGAGTTAAATACCTGCGTGTTGATTTTCTTTCTTGGTTTGAAACGGGCTACGACCGAAATATTGGTACAGTTGGCCCGTCAAGACCACAGGCGGATTATATTAAAGCGTTGAAATGGATACGGCAGGCTTGCGATGCAAATGGTATTTTTTTAAGTCTTGTAATGCCCAATCTTAATAAAGAAGCGGAAGTAGAGAAAGTTTATGGTCACATGATTCGTATTAATGAAGATTGCGGCGATGGAAAGTGGTATAGATTCAGTGATAATGCAAGAGGCATTCGCAGGGCAGGATGGTCGCAATATGCCAATGCAATGGATGGACTCACATATTGGTCGTCTATCGCCGGTCGTGGTAAAATGATTCTCGACCCTGACTTTTTAAGGATTAATACATTCAGTACTGATGATGAAAAAAAAGCAGTTGTTTCTGCCTGCCTTATTGCCGGAGGGCCGGTTACAGTTTCAGACCAGTATAACACAATTGGAAATAATCTCTGGGTATATCAAAACAACGAAATGCTGGCTTTAAACCAGGATGGGTTTGTTGGAAAACCACTTTCAAATGATCCTTCTGATGAATCAAGCCAGATATGGAAAGGTCAGTTGTCGGATGGTAATTGGGTTGTGGCATTTTTTAACCGGGAAAATTCTACCCGTGCCCGAACAATTAATTTTTCCGATCTGGGAATTGCAGGAACTGCTTCCGTCAGGGATTTGTGGGAGCATACAGATATTGGAAAAATGTCATCCTATAGTAAAGATGTTCCTGCTCATGGTTGTGTTGTAATAAAAATTGTTCCATAACATCATTTTATTAATTATTCTTTTACAATTAAATTATGAATAAAATTATTGTAGCGGTGCTGCATGTTCTGATGATATTTTTTTTTACAAAAACAGCAAATTCGTTTCCTGCTGATGTGTTTGATGGTGCCTATTCACTTTGTACAAACAAAGCTGTTTACAAACCCGGTGAGGTTGTATGGCTGAAAATTAACCATAAGGCTTCGTCAGCGTTTATTCGCTATCGGCATCTTAATAAAGTGTTGAAGCAGGAACCATTGCTGAAATCAGATTGGTCGTGGGTTCCCCCACCGGCCGATTACCAGGGTTATCTTGTGGAAGTGTACACTGTAAAAAATAAGCAGAAAATAATTCTGGCTTCAGTAGCGGTTGATGTAAGCAGTAGCTGGAATAAATTTCCACGTTATGGATTTTTGAGTGAGTTTGGAGTTAAGTCTCCTGAAGAAATGGATTCTGTAATCAGCTATCTCACTCGTCATCACATCAATGGCATTCAGTTTTACGACTGGCATGATAAACACCATCAGCCTTTGGCAGGTTCGTCTGCTGCTCCTTCTGCAACGTGGAAAGATATTGCTGACAGGGAATGCAGCAGGGAAACTGTTTTGGGATATATTAACAGAGCTCACCAGAAAGCAATGCAGGCTATGTTTTATAACTTATGTTATGGCGCATTGGATGATGCAGCACAGGATGGTGTGAATAATAGGTGGTACATGTACAGAGATTCACTGCATGTAAAAAAAGATATGTTCGATCTTCCTCAGCCACCTTTCAAAAGTAAAATATGGTTTGTTGATCCATCTGATTCATCATGGCAGCAATATCTTTCTGCTAAAAATAATGATGTGTATAAAGCCTATCCTTTTGATGGGTTTCATATAGACCAGGTTGGTAACAGAGATGGAAAGCTTTACAGATACAATGGTGCGGAACTTGACCTTGCTGGTAGCTTCCGGTCGTTTATTACAGCCATGAAAAAAGCCCGCCCCGACAAAAAACTGGTATTTAATGCTGTTAATCAGTATGGGCAGGAAGGAAGTATTGCTGTTTCTCCTGTTGAATTTTTATATACTGAAGTATGGACTCCAAACGATGGGTACAAGGATCTGGCAGCAACCATACTTAATAATGATATATATAGTAATGGAAAATCGTCGGTGCTTGCTGCGTATATGAATTATCAGAATGCTTCCGGCAAAGGCTATTTTAATACAGCCGGTGTGTTACTTGCAAATGCAGTAATATTTGCGTTTGGAGGAAGTCATCTTGAACTGGGTGAACATATGCTTTGCAAAGAATATTTTCCTAATAATAATCTTGCAATGAATAATGAATTGAAGAAAAATATCACTGCTTATTACGACTTTTTAACTGCTTATCAAAACCTGTTGCGGGATGGTGGTATGTTTAACAATCCTGATGTGGTTTGTGCAAATGGCAAAATGAATATTAATATGTGGCCGCCAAAAGCAGGTCGGGTAGCTGTGCAAGGTAAATTGGTAGGTAAAAAGCAGGTACTTCATTTTATTAATTTCTCTGATGATCCAGACCTTGAATGGAGGGATAATAAAGGGACAAAAAAAGAACCGTTGGAAATTGTTGGAGCAGGTATTGAATTGAAGTTTGTTTCAAGGGTTAAAAATGTTTGGGTGGTAAGCCCTGATTTTAATGCAGGTGTTCCACAGAATTTAAAATTTCAGCAATCTGGTAATTCATTAAAGTTTACGTTGCCTGCACTGAAATATTGGAGTATGATTGTAATTGAATAAAATGAATGATATGAATCGATTTTTTTTGTTTTTGCTTTTTTTAGCTGCTAATGGAACAGTGCTATCTCAGGAACCCGTTTACCGGTCGCAGGCTTTTAGCATTTATAAAGACAGAGTAGTGCAGGGTAAATACGAATCAAGAGCTCTTTCACCAATACACATGGTCAGCAATTATCAAAGCCCTGCTAATTTGTACCAGTCGGCAGAAGTGGTGTTTAAATTTGCAATAAACGGAAAAGATAATGAAATGCTTTCGGGCAGAGATCATCACTTTATTGTGCAGTCGGGAAATGGAAAAGCTCAAACACCTGTAATTACATTTGGTTCACAGCTTCAAACTTCTGTACCGGCAGCAGAATATCTGCAACCCAATACAATACTTAAGATACGTCTTGATATGCGGGCTGTATTGAAGCAGTTTAATGAGAAAGGGTATTATACAACGTTCAGCAATGAAAAAATTTATAAGGAAGATTTTAAAGGAGTTTATGTGGCAGGTAATACAGCTCCTTTAATATGGGACTTTGATAATTTATATCATCATAATGATCTGAAATTAAATGATGATGATGGTGATGGTATTTATGAAACAACAATTGTTTTGAACAGACAGTCAGATGAAAAGCATACCGATGCAGAATGGATTCTTCCAAAACAAATAGAAGCATATCCGCACTATCAATCAGGATTTCAATTGTCAGATGCTGTTTATAATCTTTCACTGGAGGAAATGCTGAAGGCAATTGAAGCGGATAGTACATTTCGTACCGGCAAAGAATGGAGCGGGGTATGGACAAGAGACATCAGTTATAGCATTATTTTATCAATGGCTTATTTACAGCCTCGTGTTGCCATGAACAGTTTGTTACGTAAGGTGAGTAAAAAGAAAAAAATTATTCAGGATACTGGTACAGGTGGTGCATGGCCAGCGAGTACCGACCGCATGATATGGGCTGCTGCGGCATGGGAAGTATACAAAGCAACCGGAAATAAAGACTGGTTAAAGCAGGCGTATGTTATCATCAAACAATCTGTTGAAGATGATCTGCAGAATGTGTACGACCCGGTTACAGGTATGGTAAAAGGTGAATCTTCATTTCTTGACTGGCGTGAGCAAACATATCCCAAATGGATGCAACCTGCTGATATTTTTGAAAGTGAATGTCTGGGTACAAACGCCGTACACTATCAGGCTAATAGTATTCTTTCTGAAATGGCCACTGTGTTAAATGAAAAAGCAGTGGCAGAAAAACATAAACTGATTGCGGAAAAAATCAAAAAAGGAATTAATAATTATTTATGGATGCCGGGTAAAGGTTATTACGCCCAGTTCCTCTATGGAAGGAATTTTAAAATAATTTCACCAAGAAGCGAAGCATTAGGGGAAGCTTTATGTATTCTTTTTGGTATTGCAGATAAGGTAAAAGCAAAGCAGATTGTTGCAAAAACTCCTGTTACAGATTTTGGTATTCCCTGTATTTATCCGCAAATCCCCAACATCCCGCCTTATCATAATAATGCAGTATGGCCTTTTGTACAGTCATATTGGTTATTGGCTGCTGGTTCTGTAAAAAACGATCAGTCTGTAATGGAAAGTATTGCAGCAATTTATCGTTCTGCATCTATGTTTTTAACCAACAAAGAAAATTTTGTAGCAGGTAATGGAGACTTCAACGGCACACAAATCAATTCAAGTGTAATGCTTTGGAGCCTTTCGGGAAATCTCAGTCTTGTTCACAAGCTGTTCTTTGGGGTGAGGTTTGAAAAAGACAGTCTGTTGTTTCAGCCGTATGTACCAAAGGCACTGGGAGGAAAAAGATCACTTACAGGTTTTATTTACAGAAGTGCTGTTTTGGATATAGATATGGAGGGTTATGGAAGCAGTATCAGCTTTTTTGAATTAGATGGAAAGCAGCAGTCAGGGTTTTCTATCCCGGCAACTTTAACAGGTAAGCATAAAGTAAAAATTATACTTGGTGGGAAACAGGGCTCCTTAATTACAAATCACCAGCCAGTAATTTTTTCAGTTCAAACGCCTTTTGTAAAGTATCGGGAACAACAATTAGTGTGGTCGGCTGTAGAACATGCTGTTACTTACAAAATAATAAAGAATGGCAGATTATTGACAACCACTGCTGAAACAAGCCTGCCGGTAAAGCCCGGAACATATGCTGAATACCAGGTAATTGCTGTTGATAAAAATAAAACAGAGTCATTTGCGTCAGAACCTGTTGAGGTTGTAAAAGATGAATCAGTAATGATACTTCAGGCCGAAATGGTTGCAGATAAATCAACGTTGCCTTATAAAGGATTTGCCGGAGATGGATTTACTGAAATAAGCACTCACCTGAATAAGTGCTTGTTGTTTAAGGTGAATATTAAAGTAAGTGGAAATTATAGAATTGATTTTCGGTATGCAAATGGAAACGGCCCTTCAAATACAGAAAATAAATGTGCAGTCAGAACATTGGAGGTTGATGGAAAATCAATAAACGCTGTTGTATTTCCGCAACGTGGAAAAGAAGAATGGAGTAACTGGGGATTCAGTAATACTTTACCTGTTTGGTTAACAAAAGGAGAGCACGTTGTTTCTCTTGTTTTTTTAGCCGCCAACGAAAATATGAATGTCGAAATTAATCAGGCAATGATTGATTATATGCGGATGGTTCTTGTGCAATAAACAAATTGATGCCGGGCAAGGGTATGGTTTGGGTACTCTTATTCTGCAAGCTTCAATTTTCCATTTAAATTAATACTTATCTGATTTGCTTTAAGCTGATCTTTTGATACTTGTGTATGCAAAAACCCAATCAGAAGAAAATGGGTTTTTAATGTGTTGCCTGATTTAACTTGATTTTTTCTTTTTTAAGAAAATCTTTATTGTGAACAAACCTCTGCCAATTTATTTTATTTATGGATTGCTTGATGTCTGTGCAAAAAGACTGTTCTTATTAGCAAAAATTGTGGTTGTAATTATATCCTGTTTGATTTTATTTTGAAAAAACTCACTTTAAATTCAGAAATTCAATAAGTACACCTGATAAAATAATTGTGTTGAACACGGTATTGAAAAGGTTTGGACTTGTTATTATTAATTAAACAAATTGCCAGTTATGAAAAAACAAGGCTTTTTTATTTTTCTTTTATTATTAAGCTCTTTCTGTAAAGGTCAGACCAGTAAACTTTCCGGAATCTCTCTTTCTGCTTCAATTAAGGCAGATGAAATAATGGCTGATATGAAAAGAGTTGCTGATTGGCAATTAGCTAACCCAACAGGCAAGGAACTTAATTCATGGGAATATGGGCCATTTTATATTGGTCTGATGGCTTTGTACAATGTTTCTGAAGAGAAAAAATATTTAGATGAGGTTAAGAAAATGGGTGATGAGGTTAATTGGGAGCCGATTGCTCGTCCTTATGATGCTAATGTATTGGCAATATCCCAGGCTTTTCTTGAACTGTATGAAATCAATGGAAAGAAATATGTAATCGACAAATCCCGTTTTGTTATGGATGCTCCTATGAAAAGAGAGCTGATGCCGGATATTACCTTTGATAAAAATAAATATTGGTGGGAATGGTGGTCTTGGTGTGATGCGTTATTTATGGCTCCACCTGCTTATGCAAGGATTGCTGTATTGTTGAATCAACCTGAGTATAAAGATTTTATGATTAAAGAGTGGAAACGCACATCTGCATATCTCTATTCGTCTCACGATAGCCTTTTTTTCAGAGATGACCGGTTTTTTAAAATGAAATCAGCAAATGGTGAAAAGATATTCTGGTCACGGGGAAATGGCTGGGTTTTAGGAGGGTTGGCAAGGGTAATGCAATATTTGCCTAAAAGCGATTCCTCAAGGAAGTTTTTTGAGCAGCAATTCAGAGAGATGTCTTACAAATTAAAGCGGATACAGGTTAAAAATGGTTTCTGGAGCCAGAGTTTGTTGGATCCTGAAAACTATCCACAAAAGGAATCAAGCGGAACAGCTTTTTATGTTTATGCTATGTCATGGGGGGTAAATAATGGATTGCTACCTGCCGATGAATTTATTCCGGTTATTCAAAAAGGATGGCTTGCGTTAAAAGAATCAGTACATCCTGATGGAAAGCTTGGATATGTTCAGGAAGTTGGAGATTCACCAACCAACGTTAAATTTGACGATTCTGAAACGTATGGAACAGGGGCTTTTTTATTGGCTGGTAGTGAACTGTATAAAATGGCTGAAATCAAAGAAAAAAAAACTGCTGTCATTATTGAACCTGTTGACAATGATCGTGATTTCGCATTGAATCTGTTATTCAGAATAGCTGATCCGGTTTTTCAATCTTTGAGTAAAGAAAAACTTCATGAAGTTTTCCCGAGAAAAGAATGGGAAACAAGAGAAAGCAATGTTCATACTTCTTCTTTACAGGCTTTTGGAAGGATTTTGTCAGGAATGGCCCCTTGGTTATCTCTTGGAGCAGACTCATCCGATGAAGGTGTTCTTCGTGATAGTTATATAAAACTTGCAAGGGAATGCCTCATAAATGCAACAAAACCTGGTTCTGAAGATTATTTGTTTGGAAAGCCAACGCAGGAAATAATTGTTCATGCTGCTTATATAGCCTATCCGTTGTTAATTGCTCCGGAACAGTTATGGAATCCTTTAACTAAGACACAACAAAAGAATGTAATTGATGCTCTTAAATTGCACAGGAAATTTAAGCCCAACGAAAGCAACTGGCTTCTTTTTTCAGCATTAATTGAAACTGCTATCTGGAAATTTACAGGTGAGTGCCAGATGAAACCTATAAAGTATGCAATAAAAAAGCATAATGAATGGTACTTGGGAGATGGCGTATACGGGGATGGCCCTGAATTTCATTGGGATTATTATAATAGTTATGTGATACATCCTTTGCTTATTGAAATTCTGCGTAATTGCAAGGAGCTGAACATGTCCGTAAATCTTTTGTATGAAAAGTGTGTTACAAGAGGAGAACGATACGCTGAAATTCTGGAGCATCTGATTTCTCCTGAAGGAACATTTCCTGTAATTGGGCGTTCCTCTGTTTACAGAATAGCAGTATTGCAGCAACTTGAGTACTCTGCTTTCAGAAATAAAAGGCTTCCTGCATCTATGAACCCTGGAGCAACAAGATCAGCAATAACAACTGTTATTAAACGAATGATGATGGCTCCGGGTACTTTTGATAACCAGGGTTTTTTAAATGCGGGAATTGTAGGAGAACAGATTAATGCCCGTGATTATTATAATTACACAGGCGCATTATACATGTGTACACTTGGATTAACTCATCTTGGAATTCCTCCGGATAACGAATTCTGGACAGCAAGCCCTTCTAAATGGACACAGCAAAAAATTTGGGATGGTGAAAATTTATCCGGACAGTCCGTTTTTAAATAAGCAGAGAAGCGCTCATTTGCCTAATTTTTTTATTTTCATTTTATATTCTCTTGGGCTGGTTCCGGTAATTTTCTTGAATGTTTTTGTGAAATTTGAAATAGTGTTGAATCCGCTTTCGTAACAAACTGCTGCAACATTTGAATCTTCTTTTAAGAGTTCTCTGCAGGCGTAGCTGATTCTGATTTCACTTACAACTTGTATAAATGTTTTGTTATACCTTTTTTTAAAATATTTGCAGAAAGCTGCTTCGTTCATACAGGCAACAGAAGCGGCATCGGCTAAACTGATATTTCCAAGATAGTTAGACATTATGTATTCGTAAACTCTGTTCATTCTGTCTGTTTCATTGTCTTTTACTTTTGTTATATATCCATCGCTGGAAAGAATTTCTGTATCTCCGGAAACAGAAATTTCATGAAGAATTTTTAGTAAAATGGATATTCTGTCTGGTCCAGTGGCAGATAAAAGCGACTGCATCATAGCAACTAATTTCGTAAACGTATCGCCAAAAATCCTTAAACCATTAGCCGCTTTATTAAGTACATTTTGTATCTGCCGGTTCTCAGGCAGATCAAAAAGTCGCACTCCGTTGAAATCAGAATCAAATTTAAGAACAATGGCCTTTACAGCATCAGCCGGTTGTGCAGTTTCCTTGTCATTATGCCAGTGATGTGGTAAATTTTTGCCAATCAATACCATATCTGAATTATCAAAACTGCTGATATTATTTCCTACAAAACGAGACCCCTGACCTTTAAGTATAGCCGTTAATTCATATTCATTATGAAAATGATAAGGTATATTAAAGTATGCGCAAATCCTCTCTTCAATTGTGAAGGAATACAAGGGAGATATGCTGCTTTTTAACAGTATTGGTTTCATCTGTGCAAGCAATTATAAATTATGTCAAATATACTGATTATGGCGTGAATCGTAAGTGAAAGAAACATGGCCGGATAGCAAATGGAAACATCAGCATGCTGCACTCTGAGTAGTTTATTAATGATTTTTAAAACTTTCTGTTGAAGGTTTTTTATTTGTAATAACACGGCAAATATTTTATTCGTTTTTGCAAATTATGAAGTTGAAGATTGTACTGAACATAAGTTTATTTGCTGTAAGATTATGTGTTATACGGTTTGCTTTGTTATTAGGTTCGTTGGAAATGAAAAATGATTAAGAACCTTAGTCTCATCTGTGTTTAGATTCGATTTGTCTTTTTTAGGAAATTGGAAGCAATAATAGTTTTAATGATGTCAGAAAAATCATTGGTTGTTTAGTAATATAATTATTTACAAAGATTAACATTATATGAAAGGGGTAAAACAAAGATTAAAAGAAGGCGAACTGGTAATAGGTACGTTTCTTAGTTTGGGAAATGCGATAGCTACAGAAATAGTAGGAAACGCCGGATTTGATTGGGTGATTATAGACCTTGAGCATGGACTGGGCTCAGAAGGCGATGTTGCTCATCAGCTCTTAGGGTTGAAAAACACAGGGGTTGCAGCTATTATCAGAGTGGAAGGTTTCCAGCGTCAACGAATTCACAGGGTTTTGGATCTTGGTGCAAATGGAATCATGTTTCCACGGATTGATAATGCTGATGAAGCAGAATTAGCAATCAAGGCAATGCGTTATCCTCCGGAAGGAGTGAGGGGGGTTGCGAAGATGATACGAGCTGCAGGGTATGGTAGCGAATTTGAACAGTACCGGAAAAATATCAAAAATGAATTATTGGGAATAATACAAATAGAGACTTTAGATGCACTCAAAAACCTTGAAAATATTGCAGAAAAGGAAGGTGTGGATGTTTTGTTTATAGGCCCGTCAGATTTATCTATGGCACTTGGAATTTTTGGCCAGACCGATTCCCCTTTGTTCATTGATACAGTAAAAAGAATAATTCATGTGGCAGCAAATGCCGGTAAACAGGTTGGAATACTGTTGGCTGATCCTTTAGAATTGAAAAAATATTATGATTTAGGTATTCGCTTTGTTGCATGCGGAACAGAGGCTGGCTTTTTAAGCAAAGGGGCAAAGCAAACAGCAGATGCGATGCTGAAAACGAAAGAACTATTACAAAAAATAAATTAATAAAATTTAAAAAAGTAAGTGGAAGATAAAATAGGATTCATCGGGTTGGGTATTATGGGCAAACCAATGGCCAGAAATCTCATTAATGCCGGGTACAAACTTTTTATGTTTGATATAAATCAAACTGTTCTGGATGAATTTAAAAAAGAAGGGATTCCCGTCTGTCTGTCTCCTGAAGAATTGGCGCAAAAAACTGATATTATCATCACTATTCTTCCTGATTCTCCACAGGTTACAGAAGTAGCTCTGGGTGAAAAAGGTCTTCTCTATGGATTGTCTGAGGGAAAGTTATACATAGATATGTCTACAATAGATGTGGCTACTGTAATTGATATAAATGCAAGGTTCGCCGAATTAGGTGTTGAGATGCTGGATGCGCCTGTCTCTGGAGGTCAGATAGGGGCTGAGGCTGCAACATTATCTATAATGGCAGGGGGTAGTGAAACTGCATTTTTAAAGGGGCTTCCTATTTTTGAGGTTTTAGGGAAAAGAGTAATCCACATGGGCAAAATCGGTTCAGGACAAATCACTAAATCTTGCAGCCAAATTGCTACAGCATTAGCTACTCAGGGAGTAATAGAAGCATTCACACTTGCTTCAAAAGCAGGAGTTGATTTATCAAAAGTGAGAGAAGCATTGCTTGGCGGGTTTGCAGAGAGTAAAGCCCTTTTTATAACTGGAGATAAAATCATTCGTGAAGATTTTTCTCCAGGCTTCAAATTGAAGCTTTATCGAAAAGATTTACGGATTGCTCAAAACGCAGGACTTGAAAGATCTGTTTCATTGCCCGGCACTCACCTCTTATCGCAGGAAATGGATGAACTGATCGGTGAAGGAAAAGGTGATCTCGACTTTAGTGTACTGATAAATGTTTTTAGAAAATAAATAAAAGGAGAAATATCCGATATGAAGGAATTGCCAAAAGTATTCATCTCAGAGCCAATTAATTCAAAAGGTATTGAGATGCTGCAGGGGAAAGCAAGAATTGTTATTGCCCCGGATACAAGAAAAGAAACAGCGTTGGAGCTTATTGGAGATGCAGATGCTGCAATTTTAAGAGCAACAACCATTTTTGATAAAGAAGTAATAAGCAAGGGCGCTAAATTGAAAGCAATTGTCAGAACCGGGGTCGGAATTGATAATGTGGATATCAGATTTGCTGGCGAAAACGGAATTTTTGTTTGTAATACTCCGGGCACAAATGATGAAACAGTTGCTGAGCATGCTGTGGCAATGATATTAGCTTTCGCAAAACAGATCATTATAATGGATAGGGCTGTAAGAAGCCAGAATTGGAAAGAGCGCTTTTCACCTAATCAGATTGATATCAAAAATAAAAAAGTAGGTATTATCGGATATGGGAATATAGGGTTAGCTACGGCTCATTTTTGTAAATGTCTGGGTATGCAGGTTATAGTGTATGATCCTTTCATAGATCATACGAACTTAAAAGTTGTTATTACAGATGATCTGGAAGTGATTTTTAAAGAATCTGATTTTGTCAGCCTTCATTGTCCATCCACTCCATTAACATATAAGTTTATTAACAGTAGATATCTGAATTTAATGAAGCGGACTGCATATTTAATAAATACTTCCCGTGGAGATATTGTTGATGAGGCAGCTTTGGTGAATGCTTTAGCCGAAAACAGGATTGCCGGGGCTGCTTTAGATGTGTTCAAAGAGGAACCTTTAGCAAGCAACAGCTCATTGCTAAAGTTCCCCAATGTTATTTTATCGCCACATGTTGCCGGTTCAACAAAAGAATCTAATGAACGTATTGCTATAGCAGCAGCTCAGGCAATCATAGATACATTCAATGGTAAAACCCCGTTGAATGTTTGTAATATGGAATATTTTTCAAAAGCTCAGAAAATATAAAAATAAATGAGCCTGAAATTTGGTGTAAAGGGATATGATGTGCCAGTGCGATATCAGCCAGATGTTTGTATAATTGGTGCAGGAGCATCGGGCGTTTCTGCTGCTGTGGCAGCAGCACGGTTAAAGATGTCTGTTGTATTAATTGAAAAATATGGATTCAGCGGAGGGGCAACAGTGGCAGGATTAAGTGGAACGATCTGTGGCTTGTACAGCAGCGGTAAAAAACCGCAACAGATTGTTTTTGGATTTGCGGATGAATTTTATAAAATTTTAAAAGCAAAGAAAGGCGTTGCAGAGCCGGTAAAATTTGGAAGTACATTGCTTGTCCCTCATGATGCTTTAAAATGGAAAGAATCTGCTGATGATTTGCTGATAGAACATAATTGCACTATTTTATATCACACTTACTTTTTAAAAGCTTTTACTGATGAAGCTGGTCGTATTAGTTCTTTGTTAGTTAAAGGACAGGAAGGTCAGTTTGCAATAAAACCCAAATTTGTAATCGATGCGTCGGGAGATGCAGAAGTTATAAATAGTATTTCTGGTACAACTTTTTTAGGCAATAACGGTGTGGTACAAACACCTACTATGATATTTAAAATGGCTAATGTAAATATGCCTGATTTCTTAGCCATTGATCCGGCGGACCTGAGCAGGAAGGTTGCTGAAGCAGATGCTTCCGGCAACTATAACTTACCAAGACATCATGTTTATGTATTTCCGCTTCCAAACACAGGTGAGGTGTTATGTAATATGACAAGGATTACTTACAAAGATGGAAGCATTCCACTGGGAATTAATTCAACTGATTTGACTTTTGCTGAAATAGAAGGAAGAAAACAATCAAAGGAATATGCCAGGTTTTTAACTGAGCAGATTCCTGCATTCAGTAAAGCCTATATTGCTGATACAGGCGTGCAGGTAGGAATACGTCAAACCAGGTCAATAGTAGGGAAAGATAAACTTATGAATGACGATGTGGCAACTGGCAAGAAAAATAAAAATGCAATTACTTTTTCTGCATGGCCAATAGAATTGCATAGCAAGAGTGGTATTAAAATACATCATTTGGAAGATGACTTTTATGATATACCATTTGAAACATTGATTCCTCAAAAAGCGGTTAATTATTTGGTAGCAGGCAGGTGTATGTCAGCAGAACATGAGGCGCTTGCATCTGCACGGGTAACTGCTCAGTGTTTTGGAATGGGCTATTCTGCAGGAGCAGCTTGTGGATTAATGCTGCACGAAAATTTAATAGCCAGTCAGCTTAATGGAATGATGGTTAAAACATGGATGAAACAACATAATTTAAAAAGTAGTAATGAAAAATAATCTGCGAAGTAATTTTGAAGAAGGCAGTACACGGTGGGCTGTAAGAAGAGCTCAATGGATAGCAATGGGAATTCCCGAATCAGATTTCCATAAACCTAAAATTGCGGTCATTAATTCTTCTTCCGGGTTGTCTGTATGTTATCAGCATTTAGATGAGTTTTCTGTTTTAGCACAAAAGGCAGTAAGAGATGCAGGCGGACTTGCATTTGAGGTTAATACAATTGCACCTTCAGACTTTGTGACTTCTGCAGGCAAGAAAGCCCGTTATTTGATGCCTACAAGAGATTTGATGGTTAATGATATTGAAGTAATGATTGAAGGCGCTGTTTTAGATGGTATGATTTTATTATCGTCCTGCGATAAAACAACTCCAGCTCATTTAATGGCGGCTGCAAGATTGAACATTCCTTCTATTGTAGTGCCATGCGGATATCAACTCGGCGGTAATTGTAATGGAACAATGGTTGATATAGAAGAAGTGTATAAATCAGTTGGAACATTGCTCACTGGTAAGATGACATTGGATACAATGAAAGACTGGACACGATGTGCTATACAAGGGCCGGGAGTTTGCGCAGGGTTAGCCACAGCTAATTCTATGCATTGTATGGCAGAAGCATTAGGTATGGCACTATCTAAAACCACACCAATACGAGCTGGCAGCGACAGGTTGAGGAATGTTATAAATGCAGCCGGATATAAGATTTTAGAATTGGTTGAGAAGAATATTAAACCAAGAGATATACTTACTGTTGAAACTTTTCAAAATGCGGTAAGGGTGGCAATATCTATTGGTTGCTCAGTTAATACAGTACGCCACCTGGCGGCAGTATCGGTTGAGGCAGGATTAGATATTGATCTGGTGAAAATGTTTGAAGAAGAATCAAAGCATTTAAATCAGCTAACACAAATAAGACCCAACGGCCCGGATCGTATTGAAGATTTTGATAGAGCAGGCGGAACCAATGCTGTGATGCATCGGTTGCAGGCACATCTCAATCAAAATGTTCAGACTGTTCAGGGAACGCCGCTGTCAGCTATTCTGGAAGTGGAAAGTTTTATTGATGAAAAAATCATTCGTAAAATTGATAATCCTTTCAGGCAGGAGCCTGGCCTCACAATTGTGCGGGGAAATATTGCACCATCAGGTGCCATTGTAAAACTTTCTGCAATTGATGGGGCAAGCCGTGTTTTTAAAGGGCCGGCGAGGGTTTATGAAAGTGAAGATCTGGCAATGGAAGAATTAGCAAAAGGTCAGATCAATGAAGGGGATATTGTTATTTTGCGCATGATGGGCCCCGTTGGTGGACCGGGTACTGTTTTTGCATGTAGTTTTATGGCTGCACTAAGCGGGGCGGGTCTTGCAGATACTGTTGCTGTTGTTACTGACGGTGAACTTTCCGGATTAAATAAAGGAATTACAATTGGTCAGGTGATGCCTGAAGCTGCCTGTGGCGGCCCACTTGCAATTATAGAAGAAGGAGATAGCATACTTATAGACCTTAACCAGAGAAGGATTGATCTTTTGATTAAAGATGAGGATTATAATGAAAGGATGAAAAACTGGAAGCCTGCAGAAAGAAAGCTGGAAAATAACTGGCTGAAATTTTATTCCGAAAATGTAATGCCAATAGAAAAAGGGGCAGTTTTTGGAAAAAGAAATTAATAACAGGATTATGTATTCAGTGTCAGATAATAAACCAGAAAGAGTTATTGTATTCTTTATTGATGGGCTTCATTGGAAAGCACCGGAGAGGTTGAATATGCCTGTATTTAATAAGCTGGTAAAAGAAGGAACTTACATCCGCCAGTCTTTTATGATAATGCCGCATCATCCAACTGTTGGGGAATATGGGCAAATGCATAGCTCATCATTTCCTAACCCGGTATTGCAGGAAGGAACATTGTTTCTTAAACATGGGAACAGGATGCTTCAGGAAATGTTTCCAGAAGGCAATACAACTGCTTTTGTTGCAAATACAAAAGCGTATGTTTCAGTTAACAGGGGGTTTGATATTAATATTCATAATCCCAATATGTCAGATACATCTGTGCTGGAACAAAGTATTGAACTGTTGAATAAGTATGATATTAAATATTTCAGAATACACCTGCAGACACCGGGTAATGAAGGCCGTTATTTATCATATACTTCACCCGATAAGCCTTATTACAGAAACATCTGGGGAGAATCATCGCCTTATGTAAAAGCGGTGGAAGAAGCTGATTCTCTTCTTGGCAGATTAATTGATAATCTCAGAGATACTGGTAAATTAGAATCGACACTTTTGGTAGTTACTTCAGATCATGGACAAAGTGAACAAGGCTGGCATCCAATGATAGATGAGGATAGTGTAATGACTCCTTTGATTTTTAAAGGGCCCTTAATAGCAAAAAACAGGCAACTGCCGTACTTTGAACATACAGATCTCAGCCCTACAATAGCTGGTTTGATGGGAGTTCAAAAACCAAATAATGACGGGGGATCGGGTATGTTTGTGAGTGAAGTGCTGGAAACAAAAGAAGGTGTGGCATTTGAGCATCCACGTTATATTCAAATTGTAAACCGGCAGTTGAATGAATATAATTCACTGAGGGCAAGAATAATGATTGCAGGTGAAGGAGATGTTTATTACTCCAGTCTTATCAGTTATCTCGAAAATGAATTATTAACACCTGAGCCTTTTTATCATCAGGACAGGTTTCTGGAATGGTATAAATCAGGGAGCACGGCACATCTGATTGAGGTTAATGATACAATTCTGGATCAAATGAAGGAAGAACTGAAAAGGGCAGGTGCTGTTAAATAAGAATTTGATTGGTAAGATAACTCTTTGAATAAATTAATAAAACATATTCCCTATGGCAATTGATTTGCAGGAGAAAAAAACGGGAAATTTTCGTTGGTTTATTGTAGTGCTGCTGTTCTTCGCAACCACCATTAACTATATAGACAGACAGGTTATTGGTTTATTAAAACCAGTATTGGAAAAAGAGTTTAATTGGTCAGAGACGGATTACAGTAAAATTATAATGGCATTTTCAATAACCTATGCTGTAGGATTGTTGTTCTTCGGGCGGATCATTGATAAAATTGGAACAAAACTCGGTTATACTATTTCTATTGTTTCCTGGAGTATTGCTGCTATGTTACATTCTTTGGTTAAAAGTACTTTCGGATTTGTTATTGTAAGGGGTTTGTTGGGGTTGGGTGAATCAGGCAATTTCCCTGCTGCAATTAAAGCAATAGCATTATGGTTTCCCAAAAAGGAACGGGCTTTGGCAACAGGTTTATTTAACTCCGGCGCAAGTGTGGGTGCGGTAGTTGCACCTCTTATAGTTCCATTTATTCTTAGCATGTATGGTTGGAAAGAGGCATTTCTTATAACAGGTGTACTCGGATTAATTTGGCTTTTCTTTTGGATATCTTTTTATGAATTACCCTCCCGTAAAAAGAAACTTTCTGCTGCTGAATACGACTATATCACAAGTGACAAAGATGAAAATCCGGAAGAAAAAACATCTGTGAAGTGGATGAAATTGTTATGTCTCCGCCAAACATGGGCTTTTATTGTTGGTAAGCTGCTTACAGATCCCGTATGGTGGTTTTTTCTTTTCTGGTTGCCTTCTTATTTTTCTTCAACGTTTTCACTTGACCTTACCCGACCAAGTATTCACCTCGGAGCAATATATCTTGCAACAACAATCGGAAGTATTGGCGGGGGAGCGCTTTCATCTTATATGATAAAAAAAGGGAAGCCTGTTTTTAAGGCAAGAAAGGTTACTTTACTTATATCCGCTCTTTGTGTTGTACCAATTGTTTATGCAAAATATGTTGCAAGTATATGGGGGGTTGTTGGATTAATAAGTCTTGCCGCTGCTGCTCATAACGCCTGGAGTGCCAATATTTTTACAATTGTATCGGATATGTTTCCTCAAAAGGCATTAAGCTCTGTCATCGGTATAGGGGGGATGGCTGGATCGATTGGAGGAATTCTTTTTCCTGTTTTGGTAGGACATCTTCTCGATCTGTATAAACTGAAGGGGAATATTGTTGTTGGGTATAATATTATCTTTATTATTTGTGGTTTTGCATATCTCCTTGCTTGGATAATTATTCATTTGCTGGCTCCTAAAATGAATAAAGTAACGTTGTGACACATCGTGCAGTATATCTCGGAACTTTTTTACATGAGATTACCAGAATGAAAGACAGCTTCATTTTTACAGATGAATTGGAAAAAGCTGAATTCTGTACAGTTTGCACCGTCTGGCTGTATTTCAAAAAATATTTTTAACTGATATTATTGATGATTTATCCTTTGCAGGTGCATTTTTGACATAGAGATAAACATATAATTATAGCTGGTGCTTTGTTGCCTGAAAAGATTTTTTAATGAAATACACCACTTCATGTTATAGTAATTAATCGCATTTTGTCTGATGAAATCGAAGGCAAAAATTTTACTTTATTTAGCAAATTTTGGAGTTGATGTTTTTTTTTTATCAATATACTTTTGAAATAGTAAGTAAAATATTCTGTAACAACTATTATGAGATACCTGTGCTTTAATACACTATTGAAATAAACTATTACATAGTTGTACAGTATACATTTATTAAGCCTTTGTTTTTTAATTAAATTTTAAAAGCCCAAAAAAAGGTTATGACTCAAACTCGATTGCTTAAAAAACTGCTGTTATTGTTATGGGGGTTTTTCCTGTGTATGGTTTCTTATTCCCAAACTGTTGGAGGAAAAGTTAGCGACGAAAATGGTGCCCCGTTAGCTGGTGTATCCGTAAGAGATACAAAGACATCCAAGGGAACAACTACAAATGAAAAAGGAGAGTTTTTTCTGGATGCTTCTCCCGATTCTGATATTGAATTTTCTTTTGTCGGGTATGTTCCGGTAACAAGAAAAGCTGATGTCAGGTTTATGTCTGTTAAAATGGTAAAAAGTACAGACAATGTTTTATCTGATGTAGTTGTTGTAGGGTTTGCTACTCAGAAGAAAGTAAATCTTTCAGGTGCTGTTTCAGTAATAGGGAGAAAATCGTTGGAAAACAGGCCGGTTGATAATGTCGTACAGGCATTGCAGGGACTTTCTCCGGGGCTTGTAATAACCCGGTCAAGTGGTAGGCCAGGTTATGAGGGATGGGATATTAACCTTAGAGGTGTTTCCTCATTAAACGGAACGAATAATCCATTGGTAATAGTGGATGGAGTAGAGTATCCGAGCCTTACTCTCATTAATCCCACGGATATTGAATCAATTTCTGTTTTAAAAGATGCTTCTGCGGCAGCCATATATGGAGCTAAGGCATCTAATGGGGTATTACTCATTACAACCAAAAATGGAAAGGCAGGGAAAGTGTCGGTTAATTATACAATGATGTATGAAATTAAGCAACCGCTTAGCCTCCCTAAAACAGTGCCTTTTAATTTAAGTGCGTCATTACAAAATCTCGCCAATATTAACAACGGCGGTTCTCCTTCTTGGACAGATGAACAAATTGCAAACTTTAAAGACCCTAATATAAATTTCATACCGGATGATGCAAGGAATACCTTCTATTACTATGAAATGGATTATATTGGAATGACGGTTAAAAAAAATATTAGTTCAGTATCACACACACTTAATCTGACAGGTGGTAATGACAATACGAAATACTTTATAGGACTTGGTTATAATGATAATAACGGAATGCTGAAAGTGGGACCGGATGGAAATAAAAGATACAACGGTCGGTTAAACGTAACAACCAAATTTAATAGAATATTTAGTCTTGATTCAAGGCTGTCATTCACCCAGAATAAAGTTGAATCAGCTGCAGGAACGCTGGAGGGTGATTACGGGCTTTTATACAATATCTATAACCTGCGGCCTATTGTTCCTGTATTTGTTCCTGGTAGCAACGAAACACAATATCTGTCAGGAGTAAATACTTATGCCGCATTAAAAGATGGAGGATACAACAACACCACACAAAATTTACTGGATGCAGTTTTTACATTTAAAGCAGATAATATTGTAAAGGGCCTTGCATTAAGCGCAAACTACAGTCCGCATTTTGAGCAGGATAATCAGGATATGTTTTATAAAACAGTGCCTTTGTACAGTTTTGTAAAATCGTCTGGAACATTTGTACAAAACGCATGGGTGAATAAATCAAACTCCCTTAACAAATACCGTACAACACAAACTTCATATACTTCTAACCTGCTTGCTAATTATGATTACTCTGTAAAAGAGCACCATATCCACTTACTTGGTGGTTATCAGTTTCAGTACTACAATTACAGCAGGATGAATGCTGCACTTACAAATCTGGTAAATAATAACCTGGCAACATTGAATTATACCACTAACTCAACACTCCCCGTTACTTCGATATCAGAAAACCTGCAGGATAACGCATGGAAATCTCTTTTTGGCAGGATTAATTATGATTATAAAAACAGGTATTTTCTTGAAGCAACTGTAAGAAATGATGCAAGCTCCCGTTTAGCACCAGGTCATCGTGAACAAACATTTCCGGCATTTTCCGCAGCATGGCGTATATCACAGGAGAACTGGTTTCAGAGTGTTAAATTTATAAAAGAATTAAAATTAAGAGCATCATGGGGAAAACTGGGTAATGCGCAACTGGGAGCTTTATACCAGAATAATTACCCTTCTATTGCAACATTGGTGAATGGAATTTATCCGTTTAACAATGCAGCTACAACTTACATATATCAAAGTGTCCTGCCTTCAGATGCTCTTGGCTGGGAAACTGTTACTACAAAAGATGTGGGTCTGGACTTTAGTTTATTTAATAACAGGCTAAGCGGCAGTATTGATTTTTATGAGAGGGTGAATGATAATATGCTTATACCTGTAAACCTCCCTGCTGTATTGGGTGTTACACCAAGCACAACCAATGCGGCGGCAATGAAGACAAACGGATGGGACATGGATTTAACCTGGAAGGATAAAATCGGGCAGGTAAGCTATTCTGCCGGATTTAACCTGAGCGATAATAAAAACGAGATTACAAAGTATCTCGGAAATGTAGTATATAGCGAAGGATTAAATCAGGCATTACCCGGAATGCCGATCAATTCAATTTACGGATATAAATCACTTGGGTATTTTCAATCTTCCGACGAGGTGACTCAGAGCGCCAAACAGTTCGGAACAACCAATCAGGCACCTGGTGATATTAAATATCAGGATGTAAATAAAGATGGTTTCATTAACGGGGGAACAGGAACTTTACAGGATCATGGCGATCTGTTGTATTTAGGCAATACATCTCCACGTTACAATTTCGGAATAAACCTTGCTGCACAATGGAAAGGATTTGATGTCTCTGTTTTTATGCAGGGAACAGGTAAAAGAAGTTTCATCCTGTATCCTTACCAGGCAATTCCGTTTATTCAAAGCTGGCGCTATCCTTTAGCAAATTATATTGATAATTACTGGACAGAAAACAACAGGAATGCTCAGTTTCCAAGGCCAATTGCCGGCGGTGGCACTAATACACATGTCAACAGTACTTTTGTTCAGAATGGCTCTTATATCAGGCTGAAAAATTTACAGGTTGGCTATACTGTACCCGATCAGTTATTGAGCAGGATTAAAATTCAAAAATTAAGAGTGTTTTTTACCGGGCAGGATATCTTAACATTTACAAAGATGTGGTATAAATATTTTGATCCGGAAAGCCCTAATAATGCTTCTTATACATATCCATACTTCAGTTCTTATTCGTTTGGATTAAATGTAACATTCTGATTTATTTGATTAAAAAATATCTCTTGAAAGGATGACTCTGTTATCCAGCTAAGAAAAAAATATAAAACATGACACGAAAATATATTTTCAAGGGCATCTTCAACATCACACTGTCAGTAATGATTTTACTTGCAGGCTGTAGCAAGAGCCTTGATTTGTCGCCTGAATCACAACTGGCTGATAATAATTTCTGGAAGAATACTTCGGATCTTAGTCAGGCATGCAATTATTTATACACTTTTCTGAATGGTCTTGGTTCAGACGATCCGTCTGGCTTACCTGCACCACTTCAGGATAATTATTCCGATAAAACATTTGGTGATCGTTCTGTAGGTTTTGGCGATGGTTCCAGTGTTGCCCCTGCCACATCTAATGAATGGACGAATTATTATAAACTGATACGGGCAGCAAATAATATTATTGAAAAATCTGTTGGGGTAAGCGGAGATGCTGCAACCATAAGCAGGTATGTTGGTGAAGCAAGGTTTTTCAGAGGTATTGCTTATTTTGAACTGGTAAAAAGATTTGGAGATGTGCCGTACATTAACCGTACCCTTACTACAAGCGATTCTTTGCTTTATACTGTACGTACAGCACGACAAACCGTTATTGATAGTGTTTATCAGGATCTTGATTTTGCTGCAGCAAATTGTCCACAACCAAATGCTTTAGCTGCCGCTGAATATGGTCGTATTACACGAACCGCAGCTCTTGCATATAAATCAAGAGTCGCATTGTTTGAAGGTACTTGGGATAAATTTAGAAGTATAAGCACAGCAACTGTAAACCTGCAGATTGCCGCAAATGCTGCTAACACTGTAATAACTGAAGGAAAACATGCTTTATATACTTCTCAGGGTGCCGAAAGTTATTTTTACGAGTTTCAGTATGATGGCGGTGCTAATGGAAATCCGATTCAAACAGTACCTGGGCCAGAGACAAATTATACTTATACTACTAACAAAGAAAATATTATTGTGAAGTTATACGGGCAGAATATCAGCAATACGATTGCCTCGCATAATTTTGGCCGTGCCTATCTTGATCAGGCTCATATAGCACCTACTAAAGCAATAATGGATATGTATTTGTATAAAGATGGTTTGCCGCAGGGTAAGTCCGCTTTTGATTCTTCCGGTTCAGAAACAAGTACATTAACCGAATTCAGAAACAGAGACCCAAGAATGACGATGTCAGTATATAACAGTACAATGATTACCCCATCTGTAGGAGGACTCATCCAGTATATACCTGGAATTACTTACAGGTATCGCAAATATTGGATTGTGAGTGACTGGACTTCTAATATCAGTTTTGTTAATTTTAATGTATTAAGATATGCAGAGGTTCTGCTTAATTATGCAGAAGCGAAATTTGAACTCGATGGAACAATCAGCGATGCAGATCTGAATCTGACTATTAACATAATTCGTAACCGGGCTACTGGTAATGATCCGTCTAAGCTGCCATTACTTACGAATGCTTTTATAAGTACTAATGGATTAGATATGAGAACTGAAATCAGAAGAGAACGTTCAATTGAACTGGCTTTTGAGGGCCAGGCATATTGGGATGTTTTGAGATGGAAGGTGGCAGAAACCTTATTGCCACAGGCTGTGCAGGGAAGAAAATATTTTGCAGCCGAAAATCCGGGGGGGACAACACCTAATTTATTAAATGGATATGTGCTTCTTGAAGCTGCGTCATTCAGAAAGTTCAACGCTTCAAGAGATTATCTGTGGGCATTGCCTACTAAGGAACTGGCATTGAATGATAAATTAACGCAGAATCCTAACTGGTAGTGTTAATTGATGTATGGTCTTTAGAAAATGACTGGACTGTATGACTAATTCACACTTTGCTTTTTGATAATTAGTATAACTAAATAGTAGATGTAAAAAATAATTAAACATATAAATATATCCGGGAAACTTTATCATCAAGCCAATAAAAGCTGATTAATTTCCCGGATTGTTTTATTTAGAAACAGATTCGCTTACCTTTTGGATAAATTGATAATGATCAGAAATAATGTGTTTTTACAAAGAGAGAACAAAAGCCGTTTTTTTTCGCAAATCTTTTTGTGTATCTTATTTATTGCATCCGTATTTAATGATGTAAAAAGTCAGCAGATAATCAGCAACAGGAACTATCTCACTTCTGAATTAAACAAAACCGGGTATTCTCTTTCTTTCGAAGACTTAGTTGTTTGGCGGGCAAAAACAAAGGAAAAGTATTTACGAAAGATATCTGACTTGCCCGATTCAATAAAATTGTCTCTGGTTAATAAAGCAGACAAGGCGCTTTTATTTAACTGGCCTGTATTACCTGCCATAACTTTCCTCGAATATAAACAGACGGGTAACCGGATCAACTATGAAAATAAACTGAATGAAAGAAGGCACGCATTGAATGCTCTCGTAATAGGAGAACTGATTACAGGAAGCAAGAGGTATCTTCCGCAAATTGTAAATGGGTTATGGGTCACACTTGAAGAAAGCACATGGGAAATTCCTGCTATTGTTTCTATTCAAAAAACCGGCAGAGACCTGCCCGACCCCTCTGAACAGATTATAGGATTGGTAAGTGCAGAAACGGGAGTGATGATGGCTTTAGTTCAAAACATGTTGGCTGAACAATTAGATGGATATTCACCCGTTATCTGTAAACGGATTGCCTATGAACTGAATAAAAGAATGATTGAGCCTTATTTGCAAAGAGATGATTTCTGGTGGATGGGTTTAAAAGGTCAAAGGGTAAATAATTGGAATGCCTGGATAAATACGAATGTTCTTCAGGTAATGTTATGGTCTCTGGAAAATGAGAAGCAGCTTCCACTGCTTATGAATAAGTTGTTCAAAAGCACTGATCAGTTTATTAATCAATATCCCGCTGATGGAGGTTGTGATGAAGGTACTTCTTACTGGAATATTGCCGGGGGAAAACTGATTCGTTTTTTGGAATTGGCAAATAGCGTTTCATCCGGTAAATTAAACTGGTCTTCAAATACGTTGTTACATAACATTGGCATTTACATTTATAAAATGCAGATAGCCAATAATTACTTTGTAAATTTTGCTGATGCCAGTAATAAATTTATACCTAACCCTGAGAGTGTGTACAAATTTGGTGAAATGTTTAATGATGATACATTAAAGCATTTTGGCTCTTATTTATTTTTTCTGAAAAAAAATGAAGTTCCTGCTGATTATATTGCAGACTTCTTAGAAACTGCTGTTGTATTTACTCAACTAACCAAAATTTCTCCTGAAGTAAATCTTCCACATGTTTCTTTTTTGCCGGACTTGCAGGTGTTAACTGCAAGGTCTTCTTCCCAAACTTTATCACGGCTGTTCCTTGCTGTGCAGGGAGGAAATAATGGCGAAAGCCATAATCATAATGATGTGGGTAATTTTTTAATTTATGCGAATGGAAAACCGGTAATAGTTGATGCCGGGGTTGGTACATATACTGCACAAACTTTTAGTAGCACCAGGTATGAGCTTTGGAATATGCAATCTCAATGGCATAATTGCCCTGTAATTAACGGAGTAATGCAAAAGGATGGAGCAGAATATAAGGCATCGGATGTAATGTTTGAAGAGAAAGAGCATACTGTGAAGATTAGCATGGATATTTCAAAAGCTTATCCGGCGGAAGCACTGATTAAAAAATGGAACAGGAAGTTTTTATTTAACCAGAATGAGAATAACATTATTGTTACAGAGGATTACCAGTTTGAAAAAAGAGCGGGGGTTACCAGTCTGAACTTTTTAACAAGTTGCGAAATGAAGGTTTCTAAAAAGGGACTCGTTGAATTTTATGATACGGAAGGGAAAGCAGTTTTAAATCTTAAATATAATACCGCAATAATGCAGGCAACCATAGAAGAAAAAGATATGGATGATGATAAACTGATAAATGCGTGGGGCAAAAAATTGTTCAGGTTATTACTGAAGATGAATGACAAGAACCTGAACGGACAAACTGTAATAGAATTTAGTTCGCCTGTGGTAAATTAAGTATTGAATTAATCGTTAATTATTATCTCTAAAGTCGTGAACATTTTTAAGTTGTTTATTTTATTTTTTTTGATGTTTCCTTTCCGGGGTAGTAGCCAGGGATTGGTTACAGTTGAAAACCCTGTAAATATTAAAAGGTCTTCAGAGATAATATCCGTTCCATGGGAAAACATATTAGCTGTTTATCCAACAATTGATACAGCTTATTTCATCGTCATTAATCCTGTAACCGGCAAACAGGTAGCATATCAACTTGAACATCTTGGTCAACCGGCAATTCAAAATTTACTTATTGATATTTCTATAAATGCAAAGGCTAAGCTGGTATTGCAGATAAAAAAGGGAAAACCGGAAAAATTTGTATCCAGAACATATTGCCGGTATGTACCCGAAAGAGATGATGATTTTGCATGGGAAAACGATAAAATTGCATTCAGGGCTTATGGAAAGGCTCTCGAAAAAACAAATGGGAATGCATATGGTATGGATGTTTGGGTAAAGCGAACAGATAAGTTGGTGATAAACGAACGGTATAAAAGAGGAGATTATCATAAGGATCATGGAGATGGCATGGATTACTACCATGTTGGGTTTTCATTAGGAGCCGGAGATATTGCCCCGTATGTTGGTGATTCAGTTTATTATCCCAAAAATTATCGTAACTGGAAGATATTAGATAATGGTCCGCTGCGATCTGCATTTCAACTGGAATATGATGAGTGGAATGTTGGCTCAGGTATTGTAAAAGTAGTTAAAACATTGTCTATTGATGCCGGGTCCCAGTTACATAAAGTAGAGGCTGACTATAGTCTGAATAAGTTGTCGTCTCTGCCGGTAGTGATTGGTATTATTAAAAGACCACAGGCAGGTAAGGAGTTTTTTGATGAGCAGGATGGTATAATGGGCTATTGGGAACCCACCGATCCAAAAGATGGAACTACTGGTGTGGGGTGCATCTTTACTCAGCCAGTTAAAAATGTAATAATTGGAAAAGGGCAAATGCTCACGTTGATGGATGCTCAATCTGATAAACCGGTTGTTTATTACCGGGGTGCGGCATGGGATAAAGCAAGTTATATTAAATCGGCAAAGGATTGGTTTTCTCATCTTCAATGGTTTCAGCAAAAAATTAGAAACCCGTTAATTGTTACCGTGCAAAAGTCAACGAACAAGAAGTAACAGGTACTATATTTATTAACCCTTTGCACACTATCATATTCAATTAACAGGTAAATAATGAGTGAAAACAATTTTTAATGAGGAAGATATTATTAACGATTAGCGTTTTTTTTGCCATTAGCTGTGTTGCTCAAAAATTTAATTATACTGAATGGGAAAATCCTGCAGTAGTTGATATAAATAAAGAGCCGGCTCATGTAACCTTCATGTCGTATCAAAATGCTGAAGAAGCATTTAAAGATGACGATAAATCATCCGCCTGGTATAAATCACTTAATGGAAAATGGAAGTTTTATTGCAGCGACAAACCGGATCAAAAGATTTCAGACTATAACAATCTGTCGTTTAATGATTCTGAATGGCCAACAATTCCTGTACCCGGAAATTGGGAATTAAATGGCTTTGGGGTACCTGTGTACACAAACATTCAGTATCCTTTTCCTAAAAATCCCCCATTTATCGATCATTCTTTTGCTCCGATGGGTACTTATAGAACATGGTTTACTATACCTGACAATTGGGGAAACAAAGAGGTTGTTTTGCATTTTGGTTCAGTTACAGGGGCCATGTTTGTTTGTATCAATGGTAAACAGGTTGGTTTTAGTAAAGTGAGTAAAAGTCCTGCTGAGTTTAATATAACTGAGTATTTGGCAAAAGGAAATAATCTTTTAAGTATTTCTGTTTTCAGATGGCATGATGGAAGTTATTTAGAGGATCAGGATTTCTGGCGACTAACAGGCATTGAAAGAGATGTTTGCCTGCTTGCAAAAAATAAAACCCGGATTCTTGATTTTACAGCAAAAGGTGATTTGGATAAATCATACACAACTGGATTGTTTTCGTTGGATGTAAAAGTGAATAACCCGGGCAAATCTGCATTATCCGGTACAGTGGAAATTTATGACGGTGGGAAGAAAAAAATAGCAACAATATCAAGTCGTATAAAGAATGACTTTAGCAGTATGTTCTTTGAAAAAGAATTAAAAAAAATAAATACATGGAGTGCTGAATCACCTGTTTTATATACATTGGTTATTACTTTGAAAGGTGCAGATAATAAAATTCTGGAAGTTACCAGTAATAAAATTGGGTTCAGGAAAATAGAAATCAAAAATGCACAGTTACTTGTAAATGGTAAAAAAATAATGGTGCATGGTGTTAACCGGCATGAACATGATGAACTATATGGGCATGTTCCTTCTCCTGAGCTTATGTTGAAGGATATACAACTAATGAAGCTGAACAATATTAATGCTGTTCGTTCTTCCCATTATCCTAATGATCCGTTGTGGTTAAAGTTGTGCGATGAATATGGATTATATGTTGTTGATGAAGCCAATGTTGAAGCTCATGGAATGGGTGCTGCTTTGCAGGGAAAATTTGATACAACAAGGCATCCTGCTTATACTCCGCTCTGGGCACCTGCAATTAAAGATCGCATTGAAAGATTATTCGACAGGGATAAAAATCATACATGTGTTATCATATGGAGTATGGGAAATGAATGCGGAAATGGTAAAGTATTTCATGATAGTTATAACTGGTTAAAACAAAAAGATAAAACACGGTTTGTACAATTTGAGCAGGCAGGGGAAGACTGGAATACAGATATTGTTTGCCCAATGTATCCTCGTATAAGTGATATGAAAAATTATACGAAAGATAGCGCTAAGAAAAGACCTTTTATAATGTGCGAATATTCTCATGCTATGGGAAACAGCAATGGAAATTTCCAGGAATATTTTGATATTATAAAGAGTAGTCCGCATATGCAGGGTGGTTTTATCTGGGATTGGGTGGATCAGGGTATTAAAACTAAAGATTCTAATGGAAGGGAATTTTGGGCATACGGTGGAGATCTTGGTTCCGGCTACTTGCATAATGATGAAAATTTTTGTGCAAATGGGTTAGTAGCAGCAGACAGGTCTGTTCATCCTGGTTTACATGAAGTAAAAAAAGTGTACCAGGATATAATCTTTGAGGATAAAGACTGGAAACACGGGCAACTGACAATTAGTAATGAATTCAGTTTTTCAAATTCATCATCTTTAATTTTTAAATGGAATCTGCTTCGGAATGGAATTGATTATTCAAATGGCAATTTTGAATCTGATATAGCCCCTGGTGAAAAGAAAGATATACAGCTTTCTCTTCCGGTAATAACAGATGATGCTGAATACTTTTTAAATCTATCCGCTTATACTAAAGAATCAAAAGGACTTATTCCGGCCGGGCATAAAATTGCAGAGGAACAGTTTGGAGTAGAAACAAGAGCTTTTTTTAAATCTTTATCTCAGCCTGCAGGTACATTGATTGTGAAATTCAATGATAAAATGATTGAGTTTTCTTCAGGAGAAGTGAACGGGAAGTTTGACACTTCAATTGGAAAACTTGTTTACTATTCTTATAAAGGGCAATCATTAATCAGAGATTTTCCGGAACCTTTTTTCTGGAGGGCTCCTACAGACAATGATTTTGGAAATAACATGCCGGAAAGACTTGGCATTTGGAGAACTGCATTTAACAATAAAAAATTGTTAGCTACTGAAGTAGGTACGCAAACAAAAGAGGGGCTGCAGGTAAAAGTTCATTTTTTGCTTACAGATATTAATTCAAATTATGCCGTTACATATTTAATACTGAACAATGGAGCAGTAGAGATTACGGCCACACTTGACTTGGGGAATAATATTCTTCCTGAAATTCCAAGGTATGGGATGAGATTAATGATTCCAAAAACTTTCAGAAGTATAGCATACTACGGTCGGGGTCCATGGGAAAATTATAATGATCGTAATACGGCATCTTTTATCAGTGTGTATAACCAGGACTTAAAAGATCAGTTTGTCTCAAACTATATCCGTCCACAAGAGAATGGTTACCATACGGATGTTCGCTGGGTTCAGTTTACAAATGAAAATAATGATGGTATAAGAATTACAGGGATGCAGCCAATATGTTTTAGTGCATTACCATATATGGATGAAGATTTGGATCCCGGTCTTACAAAAAAGAATCAGCATCCTTCAGACTTAAACGAAAGAGATTTTATTTCATTACATATTGATTTAAAACAGATGGGAGTAGGTGGAGATAATAGTTGGGGTGCATTGCCGCATGAAAGCTATCGTCTTAAAGATAAGAGCTATTCATACAGTTATAGAGTGGAGCCGGTTGGTATTAAGTAGTACAAAATTCTAAATACAAAAAAAATCAACGCATACATAAATAGATAACACATGTCATCAAGAAGAAAATTTTTAAAGTCTGCAGCACTTACACCTTTTGCCTTAAGTGCAGGCGATTTGCCGGGAATTGATAGAGCGAATGTCAAAAAGATAAGAAATAACCCGGTTGTTGTTTCCACATGGGATTTTGGTAAGGCAGCTAATGCCGGTGCATGGGATATTCTTGGCAAAGGGGGGAGAGCTTTAGATGCAGTAGAAAACGGAGTAAAAATTCCGGAAGCAGATCCTTTAAATCAAACTATAGGGTATGGTGGGTTGCCAGACAGAGACGGATATGTTACACTTGATGCATGCATAATGGATGAAAAATATAATTGCGGTTCTGTAATGTGTTTACAAAATATACTGCATCCTATATCTGTTGCAAGACTGGTAATGGAAAAAACTCCTCATATTGTTTTGGTTGGTGATGGTGCTTTGCAATTTGCGTTGGCCAACGGATTTGAAAAAATGAATCTGCTTACTCCTAAAAGTGAAAGTGATTGGAAAGAATGGTTGAAAACATCAAAGTATAACCCTGAAAAAAATATAGAAAACAAACTGTATTCCAAAGAAAACGATCCTATGCCCGGGGGAAAAGATAATCATGATACTATTGGGATGCTGGCTTTAGATGCTGATGGTAATATGAGTGGGGCATGTACTACCAGCGGACTTGCTTATAAAATGCATGGAAGAGTTGGTGACTCACCTATTATAGGCGCAGGCCTTTATGTAGATAATGAAGTGGGTGCGGCAACCTCATCAGGTGTTGGAGAAGAAGTTATCCGTATTGTAGGTTCACACCTTGTGGTTGAATTAATGCGGCTGGGTTTGGATCCGGAAGCGGCTTGCAAAAAAGCAGTAGAAAGAATTATTAAAATAAATCCTGAAAAATGTAAGTCGATACAAGTGGGATTTCTTGCTTTAAATAATGCAGGGAAACATGGGGCGTATAGTATACAGCCCGGTTTTTCATATGCAGTAAAGAGTAAATCAACAGAACAAATTTTTAAGGCGAAAAGCTTTTACAAGTAAATAACTGAATATAACTGATGAACAAGAAAGCAATATTGGAAGTTTGTGCATTTCATATCGATTCCTGCATTATTGCAGAACAGGAAGGTGCTTATAGAGTGGAATTATGCGATAACCCTATCGAAGGAGGTACTACCCCTGGTTATGGAACGATTAGACGTGTTCGTGAAAAAATATCCATTAAACTATATCCCATCCTGAGACCAAGATCTGGTAATTATTTTTATTCAGATGAAGAGTTTGAAATTCTTAAATATGATATTAAAATGTGCAGGGAATTAGGATGTGATGGAATTTCTGTGGGTATTCAAACAGTTAATTCAACTATTGATAAAGAAAGATTTAAAAGAGTTGTTGAATGGGCTGGTCCTATGGGTGTAACTTGTAACAGGGTTTTTGATTGTGCTCCTGATCCTTTTATTGCATTGGAAGATATTATTGAATGCGGATGTGAGCGGGTGTTGACCTCAGGCCAGAAAAGTGCAGCGCCCGATGCAGGTGAATTGTTAAGCAAGCTTGTTAAACAAGCCGGAGATCGCATTTCAATAATGCCTGGTGCAGGTGTAAAATCTTCTAATCTGGCAAAGCTGAGGGAAGAATGTGGTGCAACAGAATATCATTCTTCAGCTAGAGTAATGGCTCCTAACCCTGTCACTTTTATCAACAAAGAAGTGAGCGATTATGGTAATGTATATATAGCCGATGCTGCAGAAGTAAGGGCTATGATTAAAATACTAAAAGGATAAATAAAGTTATTCCCTGCAAAAATGATTTTGTAAGGCAAAATCTGGATTTGGGTGAGGATTAAAATTTGGTTTTTAAAATGAAAAATATAAATAAACGGATAGGTGTTGATGTTGGAGGAAGTCATGTTTCTGCCAGTGTGGTAGAGACAGATGTAGCAGGAAGGCCATTACTGAATGTAATAAGAAAAGAGATTGACAGTTTCGCTTCTGCAAATGAAATAATAGATGCTATTGCTAATTGTATAAATGAAGTACTGCCTGCAGAAAACCGGGTTGATGCAATTGGGCTCTCATTTCCTGGCCCTTTTAATTATAAAAAAGGGATAAGTGAATTAACTGGTGTTGGTGGTAAGTTTCAGTCAATGTTCGGGCTTCATGTAGAACAGGCATTAAAAAGTGCTACGGGATTAAACGATTTGCCTTTCGTATTTACAAACGATGCACATTGTTTTGCGATAGGTGCTTATCACCGTTATGAATTAAAAAGTAAAAGAACAATTTTTCTCACGTTGGGTACGGGTTTTGGATCGGCCTTTATGGATAACGGGAAGCTATTGGAAACAAGTGGTTCTATTCCTCTGTCAGGTGCGTTTTATGATCAGCCTTTTTTAGAGGGTAAAGCAGAGGATTATATTTCAACCCGGTGGTTTCTGAATGAGTATGCTCAACAGACTGGTAAAAATATAACGTCAGTTAAAGAACTTGCACAAAGTAATTCGGAATTATCTCAGTCAGTCTTTAAACAGTTCGGTTCAAACCTTGGAGCTTTCTTACAACCGTGGCTGGAAAAATTTGAATGTGATGAATTAGTTATTGGAGGCAATATTGCGAAATCGTCAAAATTATTTGCGCAACCACTTTTAGATCAACTACAATCAAAAAACAGTAATGTAAACGTTGTTTTCTGCGATGACACAGATGATTGTATTTTAACAGGAGCGGTAATTGTATCTCAAGGAAAGCAACATAATAAAGTTTCTGATGAGGGTACCCGTAAAAAAAGAAAATCAATTCAGCCGTTATTACCATTGTCTGCAACTGTGAATTCAGTTAATGCATATAATATATATCCTGCTTACCAGGCATCATATCCTGTTTATAAAGGATTTGATTCATTGGCGGATATGATTAGTAAAGAAAAGATTGTGATAATCGACGGGTATGTGGGCGTACTGTGGGAATTGTTCAGGGAGCATTTGCAAAAAGAACTTCAGGTTAAAAATAAAAAAGTATTTTGGTTTGATATAACGAGTGCTATGCATGATGCTTCAAAGATTGAGGCGATGTTGCTGGATAGTTTAAATGGGAATGACCCTGTTTTTGGCAAGAGATATACAGGCTCGCTGGATGATTTTTTCGATAGTGAGAAATTGAAATTATTGCAACCCGATCAAAGTGCAGATATTAATATTGTTTATGGAACAGGTGCGGCGTTAAGTAAATGGGATGGGTTTTGTTTATATGTGGATGTGCCGAAGAATGAAATTCAATACAGGATGAGGGCAGGCAGTATTACAAATCTTGGGGCACTCACTTTATCTGCTAACTCACAAATGTATAAGCGTTTTTATTTTGTTGACTGGCCTGTTCTTAATCAGCATAAACAAAAGTTGCTTGAAAAAATTGATTGTATTGTTGATGAACAGCGAATTACTGATGTTACATGGATGTATGGAGATGAATTCAGAAACACATTACAAGATATGTATGAACATGCGTTACGTGTGCGGCCATGGTTTGAGTCGGGTGTTTGGGGGGGCAACTGGATGAAAAAGAATATGAAGGGATTGAACCAGGAAGAAGTAAATTATGCATGGTCGTTTGAGCTGATTACACCAGAAAATGGAATTGTTTTGGAAGGTGATAATTACCTGCTGGAAGTGTCGTTTGATTTTTTATTATTCTGTAATAACACCAAACTTTTAGGAAAGGCAGCAAACAGGTTTGGATACGAATTTCCTATACGGTTTGATTTTTTGGATACATATAATGGTGGAAACCTTTCAGTACAATGTCATCCACGAACAAGTTATATACGTGAAAAATTTGGTGAAAGCTTCACACAGGACGAAACCTATTATATACTTGATTGTGAAAATAATGCATCTGTTTACTTAGGTTTTCAAGAGGATGTTGATCCATCAGAATTTAAAACAGCACTACAGCAGGCACAAAATAATGCTGTTGAAGTTGATATTGAAAAATTTGTACAGAAGCATAAAGCAAACAAACACGATTTGTTTCTTATACCAAATGGTACAGTTCACGCCTCCGGTAAAAATAATTTAGTACTGGAGATTAGTAACACTCCATACATTTTTACTTTTAAAATGTACGATTGGCTCAGGCTTGATCTTAATGGCCTTCCCCGGCCCATTAATATTGAGCATGCTTTTAATAATCTTTATTTCGACAGGCAGGGACAATATGTTACTCAGTTCCTGATTTCTCACCCGTATGTAGAGAAGGAATGGGTTGGTGGACGAAAACTAAAGTTGCCAACTCATCAGGAACATTTTTATACAATTGACAGGTATGAATTTACAGGTGAAATATCCATACATACTAACGGGCAGTGTCATTGTTGTATGCTGGTAGAAGGTGCTTCTGTTGAAATAACTACAGGGAACAAGAGCCATATTTTTAATTATGCTGAAACATTTATTATCCCTGCGCATATTGAAAAATACGAGGTTCGTTATGCCGGTAAAACGAGTGCTTACCTGGTTGTAGCATATATGAAAGACGATTGTTGTTAATTTAATAATGATTCATAATGAATAAGACTGTTAATTTCCGCTTTCTAACACTGCTGACATTTACTGCCACGCTTGGAGGATTTTTATTTGGTTTTGATACAGCGGTAATATCCGGTACAATAAGTTTTGTAAAAAGTCAGTATTCCATGAGTTCATTGATGGAAGGTTGGTACGTAAGTTCAGCCTTGGTTGGTTGCATTGCCGGAGTGGCTGTAAGCGGTAAGCTTGGAAATATCCTTGGGAGAAGAGTGGGCATGCAATTATCAGCACTTTTATTTATCATTTCTGCTTTGGGCTGTGCATTTACTCCTGGTATTTTCATGTTGATTGTTTTTCGTTTGATTGGAGGTGTTGGCATTGGAATTTCATCAGTTATTTGTCCAATGTATATTTCTGAAATGGCTCCTTCTTCATTACGGGGTAAGCTTGTAACCTATTATCAACTTGCAATTACAATAGGTATTTTAGTTGCGTATTTTTCCAATTCGGCTATTCAGTCAAATGCGTCCACCTTTATATCTGTTGGATGGGCTGATCTTCTGTTCACAAAAGAAGTCTGGAGAGGAATGTTTTCAGTGGGAATTTTTCCGGCATTACTTTTTCTATTAATGACTTTCTTTATACCCGAAAGCCCCCGCTGGTTGATTCTGAAGAAAAACACGCTGGCTGCTAAGAATGTTTTATCAAAAATTTACACTGTTGAAGAATCAGTAAAGGAAATGGAAATAATTGAAAATGCCCTTTCCAAAGATTCTTCTTTACAGTTTAGAGATCTTTTTAAAGGCAACCTGAAGAAACCATTAATAATAGGCGTGCTTCTGGCTGCGTTGTCACAGTTTAGTGGAATCAATGCCATTATTTACTATGGACCTTCCATACTGGAGAAGGCGGGATTGCAATTGGGAGATGCATTAGGTGGTCAGGTGTCAATTGGTATTGTAAATACATTATTCACTTTTGTTGCCATTTATTTTATTGACAGAGTTGGTAGAAAGCCGCTTTTACTATGGGGAATAGGTGGGGCTGTAGTATCATTACTGATGGCTGCTATATTTTTTGCAACAGGAGTATCCCTTGGTTGGATTGTGTTAATTCCTGTAGTTCTTTTTATCGCATGTTTTTCCTTTTCATTTGGACCTGTTACATGGGTGGTCATTTCTGAAATATTTCCAACCAAAGTAAGGGGTGAGGCCGTTGCAATTTCAACGATGAGCCTGTGGCTTGCAAATTGGATAGTAGGTCTTTTCTTTCCTTTGTTATTGAATGAAGGAGGACCTTCAATAACATTCTTGGTCTTTTCATTGTTTAGCTCTTATGCTTTCTATTTAACATGGAAAAAAATCCCCGAAACAAAAGAAAAGAGCCTGGAAGAAATTGAACTTTTTTGGGAGGGGAACAAATAGATAATATTCTGATATTACTGGTTATTATCAAAAACGTATTTGTTAAGTTCCTGTTTTGCTCAGGTTAACCTTAACGTATTTTGATTGTAAACGCTGTATAAATTAGCAATTGAGAGATGTGATGATTTTATTCAGTTGTTTTCAAATGCAACTGAATGCTTCTTCCATAACTTTCTTCCAGGTTAACTTCAAACAGTGTTTCATCTTTTGCTTGTTTACACTTTGTTTCCGAACAATAAAAACGACCTGTTAATTTTATTTCCATTGATTTTTTTTGCTGTGTTGGTTCTGCTGCCGACAGCAGATAACTTTTGTCTGCTTTTTCTTCAAGTATCAAAGTGCAAGGCTCACTCACAGACAAATACCGGCGACCAGGCAGTTTAATGGATGCTGGCTCAAAAAAAACAATAAACGTTTTTTTATCTGCCAGCAGGGCATGTACTTTTTCGTTATGAAAAAGAATCCGGAAATGATTATCTGGTTCTTTCTGAAGATCGTCAAATTTAACTGCGGGCTCTATTGTGTAAGAATAGTGATTCTGTTTTTGCTGAGGCGAGTGACGTATAAACATCTTAAACACTTTCCTTTCTTCAGCAGTTGTATCAAAAATTTTCGCCACCTGGTACAATGAACCTTTTTGCGGCCCGCTAGACAAAGACACATTGGCTTTTTCGAGAAAAGTATATACAATATTGTTGTGATAAACTTTCTGAATATTATCACCTGTTGTAGTGGTTTTATTAAGTGTCGCCCAAGAACTATTGTTATGTTTAACCCAAACAGCACCATCAGCAATACACTGATTAATTGTTGTAATGATAGGGGAACTCGGTTTGTCGCCTTTTATTCCACTTCCCATACACACAACTTTATTATTCAGAAAAAAGTAAGACTTCTTTGCAAAAACACTGTCTTTTTCATATTGTAAAACTGCAATTCCGTTAACTGAGTCCGTTACGCCACCAACAAAGCTGCTGTTGTTCTGATAAGTTGCCCAGCCTTTATCGGTCTGTGTAATTGTATTTTCATAAGCTGTAACTCCCGGAATCTTACTCCAGTCCCACACCGGAAATATGTTATTATATTCTTTTCCCGACTGGTAGATATACAAAGCCCCATCGCCTAACAATTTTCCGTTCAGGTTTTCATAATTAACCACTTCCGAACCTATCACTCTTGATGAGCTCATTTTTAAGGTTGCTGCCCAATGATCGTTCCGCAACACAGCCATATCAGAACACCAGAAATACTTAAACCCTTTTTTTACATTTACCTGTTGTGAGTTGAGAATGTCTGTTTTAAACGTATTCTCATAGCCCGTTTTATAAAGCGTATCAACCTGCATCATATTCACAATTGATTTGCCAAATGAAAGGCTTTTTCCCCTCTGCGAATTTTTAAATAATTGCCTCCCGCATGAGCTTACATCCATATATCCTTTCCATACAATCCAGGCCATCCCGTTTAATATGTAATTTCTGAGAATACTTATTTCTTCATTTGTAAAAGCATAGTTCGTTCCGGCAAATACTTTTGCCCAGTACGTCATACTGTTAATATATGCCAGCCCGTAATTGCCAAACTGCTGCTGAGCGCCATGCTGATGAAAACTGTTATCGCTTTTTATTCCTTCGCCGTTACTTATTACAATTTCACTTTTAATTGCATTAACGGCCTCGTTGAATTGGATCGTGTCATTTTTTAATATTGCATTTACCAAAACATTTCCAGCAAGCCATATTTTATTCTGACCGGTCATTGATATCCTGGCATTGTTCATATATCCCACACCCTTTTGCAGCTCATCAGCAGTTAAAGAGTTTTTAAACAACAGAAAAGCACCTCCTAAAATACGGGGCACTCCAATTTGATTGTACCACCAATTTGCACAAACAAAATTTCCATCAAACCAATATTTCAGCGCATTATGCACAGCATCTGATACCTGTTGATTTTTGTAATAAACTGAATTGTGAAAGCAGTAGCCTTTTACCAATAAGAAAATATTAGCGGCATGTTTTGATGGAGCCCAGTTACTTAAACTTTTATCATTATAGTCAATGGTATTCCAACTGCCGTCTTTTTGCTGGGTTTGAATGAGGTGGTTGATCTGGCTGTCATCAATATGATCGTAAAGTTCTTTGAACATTACGTCGGGGTTAAGAGCGTTTTCTTCATACGGGCCAATAAGCTGCTTTACAAGGCTGTCACTTGTTGCATCCTGAATATAATATTCGGTTAACCTGTTTTGAATTATTTCGATATCTGTTTGTGCAAAGCCTGGTACACTTATCAATAATATTGCGATACACTGTATTAACCGTTGAAAAAGCATAAACAAAAAAATCAATTATTTACATAAAATGGAAAGTTAGCTGTAGCCACTTTATTTCTGCCATCATTAATATAAATAAACAGCCTGTATGCTCCTTTCTCAGCCGGAGCAATAAAACTAATTGCTGCATGACCCTGATTTCCTTTGAAAAGGTTTTTCAACGATACCGGCCGTATTTCATTATCACCACCGTCTTTTAAAGAACCCGACTCGGGGAGGATTTCCCAACGGTAAGTCAGTTTATCATTATCCGGATCAAAGGCCAATGCTTTTGCGGTACATGTGTCGCCACTTTTTACATATAAAAAATCTGTAACCTTTTTGTTATTTACGTTGAGTGAATAAATAACAGGTGCAATATTGCGGGGCCAATCTCCCCGCCATAAATATTGCATTACATCTGCCACACCTGTTTCTTCTCCCTTATCGGTAAATATGCCATACCATGTAGGTGTTCTTTCCTGCTTTTGCCCCCATAGAAAAACGTAAGATCCAAGGCATTTTTCTTTGTCTCTGTTTATTGAATATTCATACCTGCTCTTATATACTGCCGCTTTTTCAGTGCTGGTTTCTTCAATTGCCGCTTTCCATGGTGTTTCCAGGCTCTCCCAATGACCGGTAGGGCCCCATTCTGTAACCATGTATGCTTTATTCCAGCCATAGTTTCTGATATGTTGCGGCAACCGTGCAAGATCACCATAGGTATTGATTGCGAGGAAGTCAATATCCGGGCACTGCGTTTTAATGGCAGAAATAACATTTTTGTCTATACCGGCCAGAACGGTGCAGACCGGGTGGTTGGGATCTTCTTCATGTATCATTTTTGCAATGTCATTCACTGCATTCCATACATTCAGGTTCTGATAATTCAGGTTAACTTCATTTCCAATACCCCAGACGAGTAAAGCAGGATGATCTTTCAATTTTCTGACTTCAGTTCTGAAACGTTCAAGCTGCTTCCGTACTGCGGCAGTATCATTGTAATTGAAGCCATGGCGTTCATGTGCTACCCATAGCCCCATCATAACAGTAACACCGTATTTACCTGCTGTATCTAATATTTCCTTCCCTTTATCTGTTCCCCAGGTACGGATGGAATTACCACCATAAGCGGCAAGACGATGAATGTATTCACTGCTACCACCAGCGCCTTTTACAAAATAAGGGTTGCCGTTTCTTAAAAGTTGAAACTTATTGTCGTTTGTGATGATTTCAACTTTGACCGCTTTATTATATGATTGTGCATAAACATTATTAAACAGGGACAGTACCACGCACAATACAACAATCCACTTCATATTATTTATTATTTAGCCCAGTTTATTTTTTTACTGAGGACATCTGTTGAGTTAGTTCCGGCCATGATCTCAAAATCGCCGGCTTCCCAGTCGTATTTCAGAGCATCGTTATAGAATTTGAGATCATTGGTTGTAACAGTGAATGTGACTGTTTTGCTTTCGCCTTTTTTGATCATCAGTTTCTGGAACCCTTTCAGTTCCTTCACCGGGCGAACGACTGAACCTACTAAGTCACGGATGTACAACTGCACCACTTCCTCTCCGTCAAAACTGCCGGTATTGGTTACCGTTACCGATATCTTTAACGGTTCATTGCCTTTGAGTGATGTTTTACTTACTGATAAATTACTGTACTCAAATTTTGAATAGCTCAGTCCGTAACCAAACGGGAATTTCGGATAAATTGATAAATCAATATAAGCCGAGCGGTACAGTTTATCGCTATCATTTCTTGCCGGGCGACCGGTATTGTAATGGTTGTAATAAATCGGCACCTGTCCTTCGGTTCTTGGAAATGTGATCGGCAGCTTACCGGAAGGATTATAATCGCCAAATAATACATCGGCAATAGCGTTACCAGCTTCTGTTCCCAGCCACCAGGTGTAAAGAATGGCAGGAACATGATCGGCTGTCCAGTTAAACACCAATGGACGACCGGCACTGATCAACACCACAACCGGTTTGCCTGTTGCAACCACTGCCTGTATTAATTCTTCCTGCACACCGGGCAAATGAAGATT